>SDBU01002171.1_pt1 | contig 26704 bp, 23 predicted proteins | sample 2277071 | NCBI WGS metagenome assembly SDBU01 (sample SAMN10397929, study PRJNA504765) | marine sediment metagenome | isolation source: marine sediment core GS08_GC12, 126 cmbsf | place: Arctic Ocean: Gakkel Ridge, Loki's castle | collected 2008 | reverse complement strand
GCCACGCTTGACCTTCTTCTTCTTGCTTGTAGTCACCTCCACCGGGGTCTTCTTTGAGGTGCGGGAGAACCTGCGGGTGATCTTCAGCGACTTGATCACGGGGGCCGTCGTATCCGCCGGGGTCACGAGGTCGGTGACCGGGTTGGAGGGGTTGGTGGGGTTGGAGGGGTTGGAGGGGTTGGAGGGGTTGGAGGGGTTGGAGGGGGCATTGACCTCGCCGCGGTACTGGATGATGTAGTTCGAGCCGTTCGAGCGGCGCCAGACGACGTGGGAGCTGCCGGACGAGTCGGTCGCCACGTTGGGGTTATAGGCGTGCTGCCCGGTTGCCGATAGGTTCTCGACGGTGCCGGGCGTGCCGGAGGAGTCAACCTTGACGTACTGGATGATGTCGTTTGAGCCGTTCCTGCGGTCCCAGACGACGTGGGAGTTGCCGGACGAGTCGGTCGCCACCTGGGGTTCGAAGACATCCTGGCCGGTTGCCGATAGGTCCTGGACAGCGCCGGGTGTGCCGAAGGAGTCGACCTTGACGTACTGGATGATGTAGTTCGAGCCGTTCGAGCGGCGCCAGACGACGTGGGAGTTGCCCGACGAGTCGGTCGCCACGTGGGGGTTATTGGCGAGCTGCCCGGTTGCCGATAGGTTCTCGACGGTGCCGGGCGTGCCGGAGGAGTCTACTTGTACGTACTGGATTATGTTGTTTGAGCCGTTCCAGCGGAACCAGACGACGTGGGAGTTGCCGGACGAGTCGGTCGCCACCTGGGGGTTACTGGCGTTCTGGCCGGTTGCCGATAGGTCCTTAACGGTGCCGGGTGTGCCGGAGGAGTCTACTTGTACGTACTGGATTATGTTGTTCGAGCCGTTCGAGCCGCGCCAGACGACGTGGGAGTTGCCCGATGAGTCGATCGCTACCTGGGGGTAAAAGGCATTCTGACCTGCTAACGATAGGTTCTCGACGTCGCCGAGTGCGCCGGAGGAGTCAACCTTGCGGTACTGGATGATCCAATTCGTGCCGTTCGAGCGGTCCCAGACGACATGGGAGTTGCCGGACGAGTCGGTCGCCACCTGAGGGTTATAGGCGCTCTGGCCGGTTACCGATAGGTCCTTAACGGTGCCGGGCGTGCCGAAGGAGTCGACCTTGACGTACTGCATGATGTAGTTCGAGCCGTTCGAGCGGCGCCAGATGACGTGGGAGCTGCCGGACGAGTCGGTCGCCACCTGGGGGGCATTGGCTCTCTGGCCGGTTGCCGATAGGTCCACGGTGGTCTGCCACGCGGCAAGCGCCTGGCCATGAAAACCCACAAGCTCCACGCACACGAAGGCGACGAGCAAGACCAAAGGCGAGAAAGCAATCCACGCTCGCCCCCTTGGCGTGCGCGGTTTAGAAAGCGCGCTACCACTACAACCAACTTGGACATCGGGACCTTTGGGGGTAATCCTTGCCTCCTTGCATTCATGAATCAATGAAGCGAATTACTTCTTTCAGCACCATATTCGACGTTTGAAGGCGCCCAAAAGTTCCACTTTATTTCCAAGCTATTATTTAGTCAGATCGGTCCAAAAGGGACCTGTAAAACAACTGAACCACCAGGTGGCGCGCACCGGACGGCCCGGTATTTAGTTGTTAAAGCCCTGGGCATCTATCCGAAAACTCTGTGATTTCCGAGACGAGCGAAAACTGATGAGATCGAGGAAGCAAGGAGCCGGGATGGATTTTAAGGGTTTCGCTCGCGGGAATCTCCGGGGGGTCGGGCTCAAACCGACAATCTACTGGTTACGCTGGCTTTACGTTCACCTTTTCTCCCGGCGACAGGCATGGCACCTTATGCATGTCGTGGGGGTGGCGGACCTCCAGCATCGAACCGTCCTTCAGGCGCAATTTGTTCAGGCAGTTCGATATCCCAGCTGAATTAGGAGCACAGTCCTCATCGGTCTTTACCGTTGCAACGGTCACCGTCTTCGGAATTTCGCCTTTGACACGTCTTGCGCGCATCAACCCATTGGGCGCCGACGGCGCCGGGTTTTTGCTCGTCTTGAACACAACCAGGGTACGCATGCCATCCTCTGCCTTCTCACCCGATTCCTCGGCAACCTTTCCCTGTTTCTTCTGAGAAACAGCGCGGTCATCGGCAGAAATCAACACTGCTGCACCCACTGAAAGCGCGATCACCCCAATGACAGCGGTGGCTATTGCTATCAGATTCCGTCGCTTATTAGAAGATCCTTCGCTCGTCATCGCCACACCTTTTTCTGCTCGTTCCCTCCTATAGTAAATCAGCTAATCACAAATATTGTGCAAAAAACGGGTAAATAGAAGGCAGATATCAGTGGGCGTGTAAACACTTTCTACGAATACGTCTAACTTACATTTGCAGCAACTGACTACTCAGTCTGCATCTGTCGTCCACAGCAACAGCTTTTCGGCTGTCTCTAGCTTTGCTCGACTAGGCGCCAGTGGCCTGTGTAAGCCTCAACTACGAGCCCAGCATCTTGAAGCTCAGCCAAACCCTGAGCCATGCCTGCCACCGTCGCCTGCCGGATGGGCCTGGCGTGCGCCATCTCCTCCGGTGTCGTCAGCTCGACATGGTCCCGCAGAATCACACGTGCGTGAAGCGCTTCCTGACTGAGTGAAGTTAATTCGACCATTACTTTCAGTATAAAGACTTGGCCCGCCAATCGACTTCAAACCTACCCACGCAGACCCAAACAACCCAGCCGGCGTTGCAGGCCAACGTGCTGCTCCTACTGCTTCGGAAGCAGTAGGGTGTTAGATCAGCAAAAGGCGCCAGGCTTGTAGTATCGAGCCGAGCTTATGGCACAGTTCATCGGCTCTTCTGATCCGGTCGAACGCGGGAAGCTCCGGGAGTCGGGCTCGAACCGACAACCTCCTGGTTAACAGCCAGGCGCTACTACCAATTGAGCTACCCCGGAATGGCTCAATGACTGTATCAACAGAACCATCCCATGTGGAGAGAACTCGACCTGGCTAGCGAATGGTTGTTTTCTGCCTTCAACGGGCCGTCAGTTGTCTTGACCGTTCAGCTGACCCGACTGTTCAGATATCCTGATCTTGCGCAGTGTCTTGCTCTCTATCTGGCGGACCCTTTCCCTGGTAACACCAAACTCCGAGCCCACATCGTCAAGCGTCATTGGAGTCTGACCGTTAAGTCCGTAGCGAAGCTCGAGCACCCTTCTCTCCCTCTCGTCAAGCATGGCCAGGGCAACCCGTATGTCTCGCGTCTCAATCGTTTTTGAGACCTCGTCCATCGGCCCAAGGGTCGACTCATCCTCAACCATGTCAAAGAGGTCCGAGTCTTCCTCACCGCCTATCGGCGAATCGAGAGAGACCGTGTCACGGGCGTACTCGAGCACCTTGCTAATCCTCCTCGGAGAAAACTCCAACTTATCTGCGATCTCCATCACTGTCGGATCACGACCATTTTCCTGCAGCAGCTCGCGTTGCACATGCTTGACCTTCTTGATCGTCTCTAGCATATGTGCCGGTACCCGTATTGTGCGCGCATGATTTGCAATAGCCCTTGTTATTGCCTGTCTGATCCACCACGTTGCATAAGTCGAGAATTTGAAGCCTTTGCGCCAGTCGAATTTTTCCACTGCCCTTATCAGGCCGAGGTTCCCCTCCTGGATCAAGTCTTGCATGGTCAGCGCAGTTCCTGAATACCGCTTTGCGATAGAGACAACCAGCCGAAGGTTTGCTTCGACCAGCTCGTTCTTTGCCGCCATGTCCTTCTTCTCGGCACGCTTGGCAAGTCGAACTTCGTCGCCTGCGGTCAGCAGCGGTACGCGTCCTATCTCAGACAGGTACTGTCGGAGCGTGTCGGCGTTTCCACGCCGAGGGTTCGCCCACCTCTCCTGTCCTTTTTTCGATTTTTTCAAGATCGGGACAGCAACCTTTTTAGATGTTTTCGTTGTCGTCCTCACAGGGCAGCACCTGTTGCAGACTTGATCTCTTCTTTAACAGCAAGCCTCTCCTTGGCAAGTTCATCCATTTCTTTGAAATCTCCCTTCTTCCTTGCTGAGACGATTTCAGTCTCTAACCGATTCAATTCAAGAACAAGCGAACCGGCCTTAAGTTTTGCTTTAGTTGCAGGTTCTTCTTTGCTCCTTACTGTCAATTCCGACAGCAGAGCCAGAGTTTTACTGTCTTCTGGGTCAACTACAGCCGTTGGCTGATCGATGTTTTCTAGCATGGCCCTGTGCGCTGCTCTTAACCTCTCCGAGCTCAAATGGGCATCGGTCAACTGTTCCAGATACGTTCGGCTCTCCTTGCCAAGCGCTAGACACATTGCAAGAAAAGACCGCTCTGCAGCCTCTCCCCTGGCGGCGACTCCGATGTTGGCGCCACCGAGCTGTGTCGTACTGCGGCTCGAGTTCAAGTGTGCCACCAGATCCCGCGGCAGGTTCAAAAGGCCGGCGACACGTCGCAATTCCTCATCGCGCTCAGCGGAGAGCGGAACCTTCTCAAATACAGGCATCAGCTCAGAAAGGGCCCGATCCCTCTCCTGCGCTGAGGAAAGGTCATGTTTTTCCACAACCCTGTCCACCTGAAAGGCGAGTAGCGGTATTGAATTTTCAAGTTTTTCTACAAAAACGGCGCGACCCCCCACATTCACTATGTCACATGGGTCTTTATCGTCTGGAAGCTTTACTACCTTTAGCTCTATATCACGGTCCCGAGCAAGCTCAAGTGCGCGCAGCATCGCTTGCTGGCCCGCCCTGTCAGCATCCAAGGCAAATATAACGCGTTCTGCAACCCTGGCAAGCTCAGCTACTTGACGGGGTGTAAGTGCGGTTCCCATGATCGCAACACAGTTCTCGATCCCGGCCTGATGAAGAGCCAGCACATCCGTATAGCCCTCGACGACTATTACCTCCTTCTGCTTTGTGGCGCTGTCCCTAGCCTCATGGAGGCCGAAGAGGAGATTCCCCTTGTGGTAGACGGGACCGTCGGGAGAGTTGACGTACTTTGGTTTCTGCGTATCGCTCACCGCACGTGCACCGAACCCCAGCACTCGCCCCCGAGCATCCGAGAGAGGGAACATTATTCGTTCACGGAAGCGATCGTAGGCACCTCCCTTTTTACCTTTCGTTACTAGTCCGGCCCCAAAGAGCTCCTCTTCCGAGTAACCGTTTGTTTTCGCATGCGTGAGCACTTTGTCCCAGGCACTTGCCGAGTAGCCGACCCTGTATTTCTTTAATACCTCCGGTCCCAGCCCTCTGTCCGATAGGTAGTCACGCACATGCTTTGCCTCCGTAGACTCCCACAGATAACGCGTGTAGTACTCGGTTACCTGCTCCAACAGTGACAGGGTTCTGTCCCGGGCATCGCGCCGCTTTGCGCCTGCCGAATCCGCTTTGTCGTACTCGATGTCCACGCCGTAACGATCGGCCAGCTGCTCAACAGCCTCAAAGAAATCTATTCCTTCCTTTTCCTGCAGAAATCTGAAAACATCGCCACCCGCCTCGCAGCCGAAGCAGTAGTAGACCTTCTCTTGCGGATCAACCGAGAATGAGGGTGTGCGCTCGTCATGGAAGGGGCAAAGACCGGCAAAGTTGCGACCCTGCTGCTTGAGGTCCGTGTACGCAGAGACGACATCGATCATGTCCACGGCGTCTCTGACTCTGTCGATCGATGAGCGTGAAATCAACGGCATTTAACGGTCGCTCCTGTTTTGTCCCGAGCCCCGGATGGGCGAGGGACCTCATCGATGTCATTTGCAGGCGAGATCATCTAAAAACGAAACTCTCGAGGGACCGTGAGCTCCTGACTCGTGCGGATCGCAAAACGGTCTGTCATCCCTGCGATATAGTCGACAACATTGTCAGCCAGCTCTCCGGAACCAGCCTGTTCCGGCAGTTCGGCAGGGTTGTCGCAGTAATGTTTGAAGAGCATCTCGATCAGTCGCACCACGCGCGCCTTCTCCTTCTGGGCCGCTGCGCCCATGTAGACACGGTCGAACATGAACTGCCTCAGATCGGACATTGCTCTACCGACTTTCTCTCCCTGCACAATGTCTCGGCACTTCTCTGAATGCTCAACCAGGTCGTGCACGAGCGTATCGATGCGTCCGCTGCCAGTATCACCCAGAACCCTAATCCCGTCTTTCGGCAGGTCGTCGGCCGAGATTACGCTCGCACGAATGGCATCATCGATATCGTGGTTTATGTACGCGACACGATCGACCAGCCTAACGATACGCCCTTCCAGCGTTCCCGGAACTTCCTCGCCTGTGTGTCGCAGAATGCCATCCCGGGCTTGCTCGGTCAGATTCAAGCCCTGTCCGCCCCGCTCAATATGGTCGACCAATCTGAGCGAGTACTCGTTGTGCCTGAATCGCCTGTCGAAACGCTGCTGCAGACACCGGTCGAGAGCCTCCTCACCGATATGGCCAAAGGGCGTATGGCCCAAATCGTGGCCCAGGCCTATGGCCTCGGTCAGGTCTTCGTTCAGTCTCAAAGCGCGGGCAACCGTCCTCGAAATTCCGCAGGCCTCCAGCGTATGGGTAAGTCGCGTGCGATAGTGATCGCCCTCGGGAAGAATGAAAACCTGGGTCTTGTGCATAAGGCGACGGAAGCTCTTTGAGTGGACTATGCGATCCCTGTCCCGCTGGAACGGGTTTCGCATACCGCACGACTTCTCGTTTCTTAGACGTTTTGCAGGATACGAGCGGGCGGCATCGGCCGCCAGATTCTCATCCTCCCACTCAACCACACGCTGCTCGAACGATTCAGCCACTCTGCTCGATCGTCGCCTGCGCAGCGGCCACTCGAGCAAGCGGAACCCTGAACGGAGAGCAGCTCACATAGTCGAGGCCCAACCGATCGCAGAAGTGAACGCTCGTGGGATCACCACCGTGCTCTCCACAAATACCCAGTTTGATCGATTCCTTGTACTCTCGCGCCTTCTCCACGCCTATCTCCATCAGGCGACCGACTCCATCGATGTCTATCGTCTCAAACGGGCTTGCCTCGATGATCTTCTCATCCAGGTAGTGCGTAAGGAAGTTTGCCTCCGCATCATCTCGTGAAAAGCCAAGCGCAGTCTGTGTCAGGTCATTCGTCCCGAAACTGAAGAAATCGGCATGTTTGGCAATCCTGTCGGCGACCAGACAGGCACGCGGCAACTCGATCATCGTGCCAACCAGGTAATCGACGCCCTCGGTATCGACACTCTCGGCTACCTTCGTGATCATCTCCCCCATCATCTCAAGCTCCCTCTCAAAGTCGACAAGCGGCACCATGATCTCCACCATCGGAGCCTCTCCGTGTCGCTTCTTCACGGCCGCTGCTGCCTGAATGATCGCTTTTACCTGCATCTCGTAGATCTCCGGATAGAGAACCGCGAGCCTGCACCCACGAGTTCCAAGCATCGGGTTCACCTCTTCAAGCTGTCGAACCCTGCGCAAATCCTTTTCCATCTGCTCCAGCTCATCTTTCCCCTCGCCGGAAGCCCTGATCTTGGTTATCTCGACCTCCAGCTCGGTCCTGTCGGGAAGAAACTCATGCAGCGGTGGATCGAGCAGCCTAATAGTTACGGGAAGACCCGACATCTCCTCGAAGATACCCTCGAAATCCTCCTGCTGCAGCCCCACAAGCTCGTCAAGGGCGGCGCGCCTTTCTTTCTCGGTCACCGCCATGATCATCTTCTTCATCTTCGGTAGCCTGTCGGTGTCCATGAACATGTGCTCGGTACGGCACAGCCCTATTCCCTCGGCGCCGAATTCTCGTGCTTTTCGGGAGTCCTCGGGATTGTCCGCATTTGCCCTCACCCCCATCCGCCTTATCTCGTCCGACCACTCCAGGATCGTTTTGAAGCTCGGATTCATCTCGGGATCTACGAGTGGCACATCGTCTGCCGTGATATCGCCGGTCGTTCCGTCAATCGTTATCAGGTCGCCCTCAGATAGCGTCCTTCCCCCAACCTCCACCTCTTTTTTCTCGAGGTCGATGGAGAGTGCGCTTGCTCCGGCAACACATGGCCTTCCCATCCCTCGGGCAACCAGTGCGGCGTGTGAGGCTTTGCCACCTTCAGAGGTGAGTATTCCCCTTGCAGCGTGAAAACCGGCAACGTCATCGGCCTCCGTAAACGGCCTCACCAGAATTGTGTCGATGCCGTCCGCGGCCTTTTCAATCGCGTCCTCGGCCGTAAGGACGATCTTGCCTTTTGCCGCACCGGGAGACGCATTAACGCCACGCGCAAGCGACTCGAACTCGTAGTCCGGATCGAAAGTGGGGTGCAGCAACGAATCCAGCTTGTCGGCATCGATCGAGGCGATAGCCTCCTCCTTCGATAAAAGTCCCTCGCTGACCATGTCTACAGCAACCCGTACGGCAGCCTGAGCCGGTCGCTTTGCATCGCGAGTCTGGAGCAGGTACAGCGTACCCTCCTCTACGGTGAACTCGACATCCTGCATGTCTTTGTAATGCTGTTCTAGTTTTTCGAGTATCTCGATCAGCTGCGAGTACACCTCCGGCATTTCTTCGGAAAGCTCGCTTATGTCACGGGTATTGCGCACGCCGGAGACAACATCCTCGCCCTGCGCATTTATCAGGAAGTCACCCGAAGGAGCGGGTTCGCCTGTGCGCTCGTCCCTTGTGAATGCAACACCTGATCCAGACGTATCTCCCCTGTTTCCAAAGACCATTTGCTGAACACTGACGGCAGTTCCCCACTCATCGGGTATGCGGTTCAGGCGGCGATACTCGATCGCCCTCTTTCCGTTCCATGAATCGAAAACAGCCCTGATTGCCTGTCTCAACTGTTCTTTCGGATCCTGGGGAAAGTCCTCACCCGTCTGCTCCTTGTAGATCTGTTTGAATGTGGCAGTCAACTCCTCCAGATCCCGGTCATCGAGCTCGGTGTCGAGCTCAACGCCCCTGGCCTCCTTAATTTTCTTTATTGCGCTCTCATACATGCCACCTGGAATGCGATGGACAACGTTGCCGAACATCTGTACGAAGCGTCTATATGAATCCCAGGCAAACCTCGAATTGTCCGTCCGCTGCGCCAGCCCCAGCACCGATTCATCGTTCAGCCCCAGGTTGAGCACCGTGTCCATCATGCCCGGCATCGACTCCCTGGCACCTGATCTGACTGAGACAAGCAATGGGTCACTCACGTCGCCCAGCTTCTTGCCAGTCTCCTCCTCAAGCTTCTGTACAGCCTCGCCAACCTGCCCATCCAGGCTCTCGGGCGCTTTGCCGGCCTTCATGTAATCGACGCAGGCTTCGGTGGTTATCACGAAACCCTTCGGCACGCGCTCCGCACCGAGGATTCGTGTCATCTCTGCAACGTTTGCACCCTTGCCGCCGAGAAGATTTTTCATCTCCCTCGAACCTTCAGGGAATCCGTATACGTACTTTGTCTCGGTTGCGGTAACTGCACTCATCGTATTTGAACTTTCTCCTCACATCTTGTGAGCGTTGTTTTCCCATCGATGATAGTAGGCAACCCTGAAAACAGATGTCGATCAAAACGTCAGACTACCCTGGTTAGAGAAACGTGCGCATGGTACTCGGCGGTCTCCCTGACTGCTCGGTCAACCGTTTTCAACGCACCGGTTCTACATGTCACAACCTCGGACATCGGCGCTGCTATCGATCCACGCATGAAATCGAGCGCCTCGTCATCGATCGGAAAGTCACCACCGCCACATTTCTGGCACACCACGCCACCTGCTTCCGGGGAAAATCGCTTCCATTTCCCCTCCGAACCGCATCCGGCACAGCGAAACAGCTCCGGAGCTATTCCCGATGCGATCAATAACTTCATCCTGAACGCCAGTTCAAACGTAGCCCAGTCGACACTGTTCTCACGTGCCTTCGACTCAAGCAGCGCAAAGTAGCGACATATGAGATTGTAAACAGCCGTGTTTTTCTCTGACTCCGGCATAAGGCGCAGCACGGCCAGCGACCCACCGGCGGCGGCATCCAGCGCTTTTCTGCTCTCACGAAGCGACGAGTGTGATGCGATCGTGGCCGCGGACGTCACCGTCGCCAGATCTCCCCTACCCCGATGAAGGACCATGTCCAGCCGGAAAAAGGGCTCCAGCCTGCCACCGAAACGTGAGCTTGTCTTCCTCGCGCCCTTCGCGATCGCACCGATCCGACCGTGCGATTCGCTGTAGATGTGCAGGATTCGATCGGCCTCGCCGTAGCGTATACTGCGAAGCACGATTCCTTCCGTCTTGAAGCTCCTTGACACTTCTCACAAACCTTTATCTGCCATAGTAACTATCCTAAAACTCCGCGATTTCCGAGACCAACGAAAATCTAACCAGGTACTAATCTTCTGAAATGAGCTTTCTAAATAAACTTTGCCTTCGGGTGCGGACAGATGAGTAAACCGGTCATGTACACAACCGAGCCCTGCGGCTATTGCGTAGCGGCAAAGAAGCTGCTTGACGACAAGGGCATCTCATACGACGAGGTCAACCTTGCACGCGACCCCGAAGGGCGCCGCGAACTGGCCAAGAAGACTGGAAACTTCACATTTCCGCAAATTCTGGTGGACGATGAGAACGTGGGCGGGTTGACAGACCTCAAGGACCTTGAACGTCAGGGACTTCTTGAGGAGAAGCTCGGCGGGTAGGCCCCACCCTCAGCTGCTCTTTATATTCATCCCAAAGCCGACTTTGCTCGTGGATGAGACTCGAAGTAAACCTCTTTCAGGCGCTGGTTTGAGAGATGTGTGTAGATCTGGGTCGTAGAGATGTCGGAGTGACCGAGCATCGCCTGCACGGCCCTTAGATCGCATCCCCCGGCGAGAAGGTGGGTGGCGAACGTGTGCCTCAAAGTATGAGGGCTCATCTTCTCTTCAAGCCCCGCCGTCTTGGCGTGGCCCATGATTATCTTGTACAGGCCCTGGCGGGTAAGTTGCCGGCCACGAGCATTTGTAAAGAGTCTCGACTGGTCGGTCGACCTGATCAGGTGTGGCCGCCCGAACTCCAGATACATTCTGGTCGCTTCAACCGCGGCTCTTCCAACTGGGACGAGCCGCTCCTTGGAGCCCTTCCCCCGGGCGCGCAAGACGGCCGCATCCAGATCGAAGTCCCGCACCTCAATGCTGGTCGTCTCGGATGCACGCAGCCCGCATGCGTACATGATCTCGAGCATGGCCCGGTCACGCAGTGCAACCGGCTTACTCCCGCTGGGCTGTTCCATCAGCCTCTGGACTTCAGAGCGGCCCAAGACCTGAGGCAGGTGCTTCGATGCTCGTGGTGGCGAAAGACCCTTGATCGGATCGGAGTCACGCACGCCCTCCTTTCGCAGGAACTTGAAGAATGATCTCATCACTGCTGTCTTCCGCCTGATCGTTGAGACAGCAAGGCTCTGGCCCTCCTCCCCCACAAAAAACTCGTCAAAGAACCCGGCGATACCCTTGCGCGAAACGGATGCGACGTCCTCACCGTCTCTGCTCAAAAAAAGGCCGAATTGCATCAAGTCCCGCCTGTATGCCTCCAGCGTGTGACGTGACGCGCCTCTCTCGAACTCAAGGTACGACAGAAACTCGAGCATGTGCCCGCTGTACCCACTGTTGCCTGTTTCAGCAACATCTTGCGTATCTGAAACTGACATCGTCTACCCGGTGATTCGCCAACACACATTACAGCTCCTTGCCACTGCAAACAGCTGTTCAAGTGTGATTGGCAACAAGCCAGTAAAGGCCGACGATCGTCTTTGCGTCACGACACTCGTCAACCAGCTCGGGCAGGCGGTCAATCGAGACCGTCTCAATCTCGATCCGCTCCTGCTCATCGGCCTCTGCATCAGTGTCGTGAAGGTCTGTGGCGAGATACAGATGAAACATCTCGTCGCTTATGCCCGGGGTGGCGTAAAAACTATTGACAAAGCGCCAGTTTGAAGCGCCCTTGCCTATCTCCTCCCCCAGCTCCCTTTTAGCCGTTTCCAGCGGATCCTCGCCGGGGTCAAGCTTGCCTGCCGGAAGCTCCAGTAATGCATCTTCTCCGACGACCTCCCTCGGTTGCCTGATCAGATAAAGCTGTTCCCCGTCGAGTGCCAGAATCACTGCAGCCCCGGGATGGTCCAGAATTTCACGGGTAACGACCTCGCCGTCCGAATGCTGAAAGGTCCCTATCGAGACGCTGGCAATCCTGCCGCGCCAAACCTCTTCCGATGAGATCTTCTTGAAGCTCATCTACGCCGCGGCACCCTTTCCCGCCAGCACCAATCCTCCCGCTAGAGCCTGACGGAAGAAGAGTCCATCCTCCTCCAATGATCTTCCCATCGTGTTTGCCGGCAGACCTGATTGCTTGTACCCGGACAGGGCGTCTACGGTGTTCACGGTCATGACGGCATGCCGATCACTTTCATTCACATCATCTATCTGCCCGTGCAAGTCGCTGCCCGAGTCCTCCTCGGCAAGCGCTATATCGACCGGGTGCAGCAATAACTGGAGCACCGTCGCAGTATGGTGACTCAGGTCCCTGTGCCGGGGCCTTGAATCAGCGGATGAGGCCCGCGGCACAATCAGAGGCCTTGCCCCGAGCGCCAGGGCCCCGTGCGCACTTTCAAGTGCCTGCATCCCCCCGTGTCCAAGCAGGGACGCGCTTCCCTGAATACCGGGGCCCGGACCAACCAGTGCGACGTCGCAGTCAAGCACGGCCTCACAGGCCTGAATTGCGCCCACCAGCGTGATCGCCTCGTAACCACCGCCAAAACTTGGCGATACTGTTACATGTTCGCTGATAAGGCCGCGCTCGAGTAGCTCATCCACGGTGTCGGAAAGGGCGCCGGGAAGCGCGCCTCCGCCTGTCTGTATGTACGCGACCTTCGAATCCGGTGCCGCAGCATCAAGAGATTGGGCCACGGCCGCAAGCTGGCTGTGCAGGGCGAGCACGCCGACCCTGACACCAATGGGAAGCTCGAAGCCATCGAGACCGCTTCTCTCCTCGAGCGGTTTCACCGCATGCTGCAACGGCGTGTAGTTGAGCTTCATGACCTCGGCGCCCTTGATGCCCTCACACTCCATGCCACGTGTCAGGTTGGCGACGACAATGTCGAACCCTCCGCTTCCCAGCTCGAGATCGAGTGCCTCGGTATTCACCAGGACTTCATCGCCCTCTTTCAGCGATCCGGTGAGCGTCCGATACGACAGCGCAGGCCTTGTCTCGTCGCTCCCAAGCTCTATCTCGGCACTTTCCACTCGATCTCCCGTGCGAGTGATCTTGCGAACCCTGCCTTGCCTTATCTTCAACATCTTCTGTCGTAATCTAGCCGGTCGCTATCCATAGGACCACTTAGTGCCTATACGTCTGCGGATATGGCAACTACGGAGTGCCCCACATCAAGCATGGTCTCCAGTGCAGACACAGAGACACGTTCGTTGGCGGTGTGGTTGGCCTCGGTCCCATTTGCAATGTTCAGACACTCAAATCCCTTGGCTATAAACGCATTTGCATCGCTGCCACCCCCCGAAGCCTTGCACTCGACAGTGAATCCCAAGGCCTCCAGTGAGGCAGTCCCCGCCCTGACAGATTTTGAATCCGTAGATAGCGAGTAGGCACGAAACTCCTCTTCAACGACGATCTCGACGTCCGTTTCACATGCCCCGGCGGCCAAGTTGCATGCATCGACCATCTCCTGAGCCATCGCAAGCGACCTTTCGTGGTCCAGGCTACGCACTTCTGCCAGCATGCGACAGCTCTCCGGTACCACGTTCACGGCGGTCCCGCCTTTTATCGCGCCCACATTGGCCGTGGAGGTATCGTCGATACGCCCGAGGCTCATTGACTCGATTGCCTTGGCCGCCGCCCTGATCGCACTGCGCCCGCGCTCGGGCTCCACCCCGGCATGAGCGCCAACGCCGGTAAAGTCCGCAGAAATCTTCTGATGGGTGGGTGCCGAAACCATCAGCTCGCCGATCGGCGAGCCATGGTCGAAAACGTAACCGAACTTTGAGCTAAGTGAATCCGTATCGAAGGCCTTTGCCCCGGCAAGGCCATTCTCCTCACGAACCGTGAAGAGAAATTCAATTCCAACGGCCGGTTGCACGTTTACGTATTTACGCGCCAGCTCGATAAGAAGCGCAACCGCGGCCTTGTTGTCTGCGCCAAGGATCGCCTCGCGCCCGTTTTCTATATAACCATCTCTTTGGACCACCTCTATCGGGCCATCGACCGGAACCGTGTCCATATGTGCGCACATCAAGATCGACTGGCCCGTACCTCCTTCAATTTCGGTCTGAAGGTTGCCGCAACCGGCGTCACAGACAGTTGCCGCCCCATCCTCTTTTACAGACAACCCAAGCTGCTCCAGCTGCTCTTTAACAAAGCTCCCAACAGCTCCCTCCGATCCGGATGGGCTGGGAATCTCGCATAATGCAATGAAGGTCTCGATCAACCGTGCCTTGTCGGTCGCGGAGGCCCTGATCTCCCTCACTTTTCAGTGCTGGAGTCTTTGCCTGCCACCGCGGCGCCATTTCCACTAGGAGGAGCCGTAGTGTCAATATCTTCTGACTCCGTCCTGTCACCTTTGCTTTCGGCGCGAATCAGAGATGCTCCAACAAACTCCCTGAAAAGCGGCTGCGGCTCCGTGGGCCTCGATTTGAACTCCGGGTGGAACTGTGAGGCCACATACCACGGATGGTCTTTCAGTTCGACTATCTCAACCAAGCGCTCATCAGGTGAAGTGCCCGAGGCCACCATTCCATCTTTTTCGAGTCGTTTGCGAAGCAGGTTGTTCACCTCGTAGCGGTGACGGTGTCGCTGGTATATCACCGATTCTTCATGCATTTCCCTGGCCATCGTGCCCTTGTGCAGCTTTACCGGGTCTGCACCCAGACGCATCGTGCCCCCCTTGTCGTCAATCTCCTTCTGCTCGGGAAGAAGATCGATTACCGGGTAGGGTGTCTCGTGGTCGAACTCGGTCGAGTTTGCGCCCGTCATCCCGGCGACGTTGCGGGCGAACTCGATTACTGCAATCTGCATTCCCAGGCATATCCCGAGATAAGGGATCTTCTGCTCTCGTGCAACTTGAGCAGCCGCAACCTTACCCTCTATGCCTCTGGTGCCGAAGCCCCCGGGGATCAGAATGCCATCGGCCGACTCGAGTTTCGATCGAACCTCTTCCTCCTGGGCGCTTTCCGAATCAACCCAGTCGATTTCTACTTCGGCGCCGTGATGAAAGCCGGCATGCCTAAGTGCCTCAACGACCGACATATAGGCGTCCTCCAATTTAACGTACTTGCCGACAAGCGCAATCCTTACTTTTCGATCGGCCTCGTCGGCTTTGCGGCACAATTTCTCCCAGTCCGAGAGATCGGGCGCAGGTTGCTCAAGGCCAAAGTGATCCAAGATCAGATCGTCTACTCCCTCGGCCCTGAACAGCAGTGGCACCTTGTAAATGTTGTCGACATCGTGCGCAGAGATCACCGCCTCAACGGGTACGCTTGCAAACAGCGCTATTTTGCTCCGAATATCGCGAGAAATCTGCCCTTCCGAGCGACATATAATCGCCTGTGGCTGAATACCGATGCGCCGCAGCTCGTTGACAGAGTGCTGCGTCGGTTTCGTCTTCAGCTCACCGACGTGCCCTATGTAGGGGACGAGTGTCAAATGCACGTACATGCAGCGATCCTGGCCGTAAACGTGTGGAAATTGCCTGATCGCCTCTAGAAATGGGAGTGATTCGATGTCGCCAACCGTGCCGCCGATCTCCGTGATCACAAAGTCCAGATCCTGACCCTCGGCGACCAGCTGCATCCGTTGTTGTATTTCATCGGTTATATGTGGAATCACCTGCACCGTACCGCCCAAGTAGTCGCCCCGCCTCTCCTTCCTAATCACCGAGTAGTAGACTGCACCCGCGGTCAGGTTTGATGCACGTGAAGTGTTCTCACCCGTGAAACGTTCGTAGTGACCAAGATCCAAATCTGCCTCAGCGCCGTCCTCCGTGACGAATACCTCGCCGTGCTGATAGGGGCTCATGGTCCCCGGATCGACATTTATATACGGATCGAACTTCTGAATCTGCACCTTCAGCCCACGGCTGACGAGAAGTCTTCCGATTGAGGCGGAGGCTATTCCCTTGCCCAGTGAAGAGACAACTCCACCCGTGATAAAGATGTATTTCGTTAGCGGGCGCTTTTTCGGCATATCACGATCTGCCAATAGAGTCTAACCTACTGAGTAGAGGTGTTCTTTCGATCAGCGTGTTGAGGGAACGAATCTCGCCGTACCCGGTTAGCACGATCAGGATACCGAGAGCAACCAACAGACCGGTGTTCGAGAGGGTCATCACCATCCACAGGCCGGCCAGTGCACCCACTAGATTCGAGCCTGTGTCACCGAGCATCGCGCGTGCGCGCAGGTCGTATGGAAAGTATGCGAGCACCGCTCCAGTGAACAGTGCCAGCGTCTTCAACGGCTCGCTGCCACCACCTATCCACAGGCCCGCACCAAGCAGAATGAAGGCCTTGATCGCCCGTCCCGGTCGCAGGTCCAACAGGTTGAAGAAGTTTGTCGCAAGGACGAGCACGGACGCTTCAAGCAGAAACTCTCCGGCCCCAATCCCCCTTCCTGAGACGGCATACAGAGCCAGGCCAATCGTTCCCACAGCTTTTATTACGCCGGTACTGATACGTCCGCTCGCAAGCTCTCGCAGGTGTCCCCTTATTCCTCGACCCCTGTGACCGGCGAGATCGTCTATCAGTCCGAGCAGTGACACCCCAAGCACAAAAATCAGCACCTGTTCGCCCGGGGATGGCAAAAATAGTTCACCGCTGAGCTCCTGCGCCAGAGCAAGCGGCCCCAAGAGCATCACCGCCGAAATGACAACGACAAGCCCGCCTGCCTTTGGCAGACTTTCACCCCTGTAATTCTCCTCGGTCAACCCGGCCTGACGAACCAGGAGAATCACTCGCTTCGCGATAACAAGGGTTAAACCAATCGAGAGTGCAAGCGTCAGCCACTGCCAGTTCATTGACAGCCTATCCCGGTACCAGGGGCTCTAATCCCGATCGCTCTCCACCAGCAGCGTTTGGGGCAGAAGCTGCGTGGCGGAGGGCCCTATACCGTAGTGACCCTTCGCACCCTTCAGTGCCAGCACCATGGCCACCTTGCCCGGTGTCCTGTCGATATCATCGACGCTGGTTAGATCGTGGTCGCGGTAGTACCTGATCTGAGACGGATCGCTGCCCGCTTTTTCAACTGCAACGATTGGGACGTCAGTTTCCTGCATTCCCTTAATCAGCGACGTCTCGAAGCGATCTGACGTCCGCTTCTCCTCGCCTTTCAGATCGCGCTTGGTTCTAACGAACACAACACCGTCAAGTGGCTTCAACCTGCCGCTGTGGCTGGAAAACAGCGACCTCTTGACCAGATTGCTCAGCCTGCCGCCCTCCACAAGCTGACGGCCAATCGCCTCGCCGAACTTGCCAACCAGCTTGTTCTCGGAATCGATGTCGGCAAAGCGCGTCTCCTCTAGATCGCTCGACAGCCGATCCAGCCTCGGTGGGAGCCGTACCGTGCTGATCGATACCAACCTCGCACCGCTTGGCTCAAGCGCTTTACGTACGTCTTTGACAACCCCTCCGGAACCTCCCACCGCGATAATGCCGATATCGCGCCCCGACAGACGCCCGTCAACTATCGCCGGATACACGAGGCTCTCGAACTCCCTGTTGCGCCGTGCATCCCTCTGTGCCTTGGATTTTTCTTTGCGAGCGTTCTTCAGATCGCCTCTCAGCGACTCGGACAAGTTCTGCTCTGCACCGGAGACAACCTTGTCTGCGATTGTCACTCCAAGAAGTATGCCCACGGCCAGAGCTGCGAAAACAGCTATAAGCGAGACCACGTGATATCGAAAATCAAACATGAGTCAGATATAGGCTAACCACCGAGCAGTATTCGCACCTTCAACCAGATGAGATCTGCGAGACGCTCGAGTTGGGGGGACGTGAAAATAACGACAGTGATCGTGACCAGAGCAGCTGCGAGTAGCATGATCAGCTGCCCGCGACCAGGCGCGGGCCTGTAGAGGCGGCTGACGCCCTTTGTGTCGACCAGCGTCTCACCGATTCGTAGGCGGGTTAGAAAGGTAGACGACATTCCGCGACGATCCTTGTCTAGAAACTCGACCAGGTTGAAGTGCGATCCGACGCTGACTATCAGCGAGGCGCCCAACTCGTATGCGAGCAACATTGCAACGTCCTGACTTGTACCGGCCACGGATAGGAGCTTGTATTCCAGCCCAAGTCGATCGAGCCTCTCCACTCCCGGCGCTCGTCCGTCCCGGTATGCGTGCACTACAAGTTCGGCACCGCCCGTCAGCGCACAATCCGAGGCAGAGTCCATATCTCCAACTATCAGGTCCGGCTTCAGCCCCGCTTCGAGCAGGGCGTCTCCGCCACCGTCAACTCCGACCAGAACCGGCTTAACGTCCCTTATGTAGGGCCGCAAGACCTTCAGGTCGCTCTTGTAACCAGCGCCACGAATAACCACCAGTGTTTGGCGATCGCGAAACTTTGTTTCAAGGTCTGGAAGCTCTTGGCGTTCTGAGAGTAATCCCACTTCTTCTCGTAGGTGCGTCATCGTGTTTTCCGCAAACTGTTCAAGCGCCCTGCCGATTCGATGCTTGCTGTCGTCCATGATTCGAGCCAGCTCGTCTCTCTCAAGGACTTCTCCAGTGACAGAAATTGAACCGTTCAGATACATCTTGTTGTCGACCAGCCGAAGTTGATCACCGTCGTTGAAGAGTTCAAAAAGGTCTTCCTCGACAACGTCGACCAGGCATACGCCGGCATCGACGAGAATCAACGGTCCGGCATTTGGATACTCACCAGTTGTGGATATCGAGTTATTGAGGACCACGCGTACGCCGCTCTCAACAAGCTCCTCGGCCGAGATCGCGTCAACGTCTCGGTGATCGATCACTGCCACATCGGCGCGGGTCAGTCGTTTGACCAGATCCTTGGTTCTTCTATCCATGCGAACGGTGCCGACGATCTCCCGTGCATGACGGACCTTACTGACCTCTCCCACGCTCGATTTGCTCTTGACTCTCGTTGAATCTGACACGGCCTTGAGCAATTCTACGCCGTCTGGCCCGGCATATGCACCGTCAAGACACGATCAGGCGGCAGATAAAAGCTCCTCCGCGTGCTTTCTGGCCCCAGGGTCGGACTCATCGGCTCCCAGCATTCGACACAGTTCGACAACGATGTCATCGTTATTTATCTCAAAAATCGAAGTAGTCGCAACATCTGCGCCCGTCTCCTTGTTTATGAGGATATGCCTGTCGGCAAGCGCCGCCACCTGCGGCAAATGGGTAATGCATAAGACCTGTCGCTCCCCCTCGCAACTACGACCAATCTGATGCATCTTCCGCCCGACGGCATTAGCCGTTGTTCCGCCAATGCCCGCATCTATCTCGTCGAACACCATCGTAGGCCAACCACCCTGCGATCTTGCTGTTGAGACAATCGCAAGCATCACCCTCGAAAGCTCGCCTCCCGATGCTGCTTCTCTCAGTGGAGCCGCAGCCACTCCGGGATTAGGGGCGAGCTGGAAGGCAACTGAATCCCAACCCGTCATCCCCATCTCGTGCTCGTTGTCACTGGTTCTGATATCGATATCGAACGATGCGGCCGGCATGCCCAGGTCAGCCAGCTCGACGCAGATTCCCTTTCTCATGGCGGTCGCTGCTCTTTTCCTTTTCCGGGATAACTGCCCCGCAACCTTTTTGATCTCTGCCTCGAGGGTAACTTCCTCCTTTTCCAGCTTGGAAAGCTCATCGTCAGCGAGGTCTACGCCGTCGCGTTTCTGATGCAGCTCGTCCAGCCTCTCCAATACAGCCCGCGCTGATGAACCGTACTTTCTGAAAAGCATCTGCATGGATCCAATGCGCTCATCAAGCTGGGCGAGCTCATCCGCGTCGCCCTCAAGCGACGACTCGAAAGCCCTGAGCTCGCTTGCCATGTCCTGGATTTCGTATGCCAGTCCCCGGCTGCGCTCGGCGATCTCGTCAAGCCTTTTCTCCACGCCCGACACACCGTCCAGCTCGACTGCCGCCATGGATGTGTTGGGAGCAGCACCACCGGGGATGTCCTCCTGTGGCTCCATCAACTCCGCCGCCTTCAGAGTGGCTGAGCGAAGCGACTCAAGATTCGCAAGCCGCCTGTGTCGAACATGCAGCTCATCGGCATTTTTGAGGTCGTCGACGACTGCCTCTATCTCATCGATCTCGAAATCAAGGATTCCAATCTCTCGCTCCCTGTGTGCAGCAACTTCACGCAAATCCTCTTGCTTGCGCCGGAGCTTTAACAGCCGCCTGTAGCCTTTACCGAAACTTGTGACAGATTTCATGTGATCCTGGCCACAAAACCCGTCGAGTGTCTTCAATTGCTCGGCCTGCTGCAACAAAGCTCGGTGCTCGTATTGGCCGAAAAACGCGATTAACCGCGTTCCTATGGCTTTCAGGGTATCGGCCGAGGTCGAACGACCCTGCGCATAGGCTCTGGTCCTGCCCTCCGCAGACACCTTTCTGGAGAGCACTATCTCAGACTCGCCCAGCCGTATGTTCTGCGCAGAATCGCCAAGCTCCAGGTCGCCGATTACGTCGGGTGTGAGGTCGAATACACCCTCAACGTACGCCTCGTCGGCGCCCGGCCTAACGATGCCGGACTTTGGCTTGCCGCCGATAATCAGGTCCAGTGCATGCGCCAAGACCGTCTTGCCTGCTCCCGTTTCGCCGGTCATGACGTTCAGGCCCGATCCAAACTTGATGTCTGCCTTCTCAATAAGCAGCAGGTTCTCTATATGGATCTCGCGCAGCATCTTCTTACGTGTAGCAACAGACCCCGACGGACTTGTCCGGCTGCGCGTGTCATCTGGTGAATCAAAGTCGGCCGAACTTCTCCCGGAACTGGTGGTAGAAGCTCGAGCCTGGCAACTGCGCCAGCAACGCCCTGTCGTCATCGAACGACAGATAGGCCTCGTCCCCGGGCTCAAGCTTGCACTGCGCACGACCGTCAACGCTGACGGCAACCTGCTCGAAGCGCGATTCGTTTTTCACCGTGAGCCGGTCTCCAGCCGCCGCAAGCAAAGGTCGCGCATCAAGCGAATGTGGAGCGACAAAGCTGACGACGTAACCCTTGACACCCCAGGCAAGAATGGGGCCCCCGTTGGCCAAGTTGTATCCCGTGGAGCCAGCGGGAGTGGCCACCACCAAGCCGTCACACCTTACATCGCCGACACGTTCGCCACCCAGCGAGTAGGCGAGTTCTGCGACCCTGTTATCGGGCTCGCGCAGAAATGCAACATCGTTTACGGCAGCGGCCTTCGCATCCCCGATTTCGACCGATAGTGCCGGCAGTTCAAGGGTCTCGAACTGACCCGTAAGTGCAAGCTCGATGCCCCTGTCGATCTCGTCGTGCTCAACCGTGGCCAAGAATCCGACTCGGCCGAAGTTGATGCCAAAAACCGGTGTTCCGCAGTCAATGAACTTCCGCAACGAAAAGAGAATGGTTCCGTCTCCACCCAAGGCAATACAGACGTCAATATCTCGCCCCACGTCCACATCAAGCTGGAGGTGGTCTTCGCTGCGTCCCGACAGACCAAGCTTTTCCGTTTCCTCGGGCGAGACCAGCAGCTGCACGTCCAGCTTGCCTGCCGCTGCGATCACCTGTTCCACGGCGTCAGACAACTCCTCGGGGTGCCTGTGCGTGTATAAGGTGGCCCTACTGGGTTTTCGGTCCGTGTTAGCCATCACGTATCTGCAGCAAGCGTAGCTTTTTTAAGATCGGATATGTCGTCCCCGGTGTCCGAGATCAGTATAAAACTCTCCCTGTTGCCCGCCGGCCCCTCGTATCCGCTGAAGCAGATGCCGCCAACACGGTATCCCATCTCCTGAACGCTCTCTGCCACCGACTCGATCGCACTTCTTCTCAGCTCGGCGCTACGCACGACTCCTTTCTTCCCGACCAGATCCCGACCGACCTCGAACTGGGGCTTTACCAGAGCCAGGCAGTTGAAGCCATCCGCCGCAGTGCCAAGCACGGCGGGCAGCACCTTCGTCAATGAGATGAAAGACAAATCCACGGTGATGATGGTCGGTCTGAATGGAAGTTGGTCAGCACCCAGATACCTTGCGTTGGTTTTTTCCATTACAGTCACACGCTCGTCATTTCTCAACTTCCAGTGAAACTGGCCATAGGCAACATCCAAGGCAACGACGTGAGATGCGCCCCCCTGCAGCAGGCAGTCCGTGAATCCCCCGGTCGATGCCCCGATGTCCAGGCAGCTCTCGCCCTCCATTTTCAACCCCAACTCTCCGATTGCGTGCTCGAGCTTCAAGCCTCCCCTTGAGACATAACGTAATTTTTCTTCGAGCGATATCGAAGTGTCAGGCTCCACAAACTGACCAGCCTTCTTCGCTCGCCTGTTATCTATCCCTATCTTCACTTCGCCGGCCATCACGGCTGCAGCGGCCTTTGCGCGAGATTCAAAGAGACCACGATCCACGAGCAGCTTGTCCAGACGAAGCTTCATTTGCATTCTATGGGTATATGGAAGAGTCTAAATTGGACATAAAAGAAATGGCTACTGTGATCTAAATCACACAAAATTAAGTAGTTTTTTCTAACTTTCACATAGGAGATCAGATCATTCAGTGATCAGATTCTCCCCTAATACAGTATCTCTCCTCCCAAGCGCCCCCGAAAGGGGGCGCAACCCCTTTTAAGGGGCAGATTTAGGAGCTGGCCCAAAGGTTCGTTAAGTGACCGGGTCGGGTGCAAGTTCAACGCCCAGCCGGCGTGCAGTGCGTCGAGCGACCTCCATCGCGGTCAGCCCGATCTCCTGTCTGAGCAGCTCGGGACTGCCATGAGCTATATATCGATCCGGGATGCCGAACCTTTCAAGTGTGGTGTTACTCCCAAACTCGTTCAACTCTTCGAGCACAGCGCTGCCGAATCCGCCCGCGAGAGCGTTGTCCTCAACCGTCACGATATGTTCGTGCTCCCTACAAAGAATGCCCATCAAATCCTTGTCCAGCGGTTTGGCAAAGCGCGCGTTTACGACGGTGGGCTCGACGCCCGCTCGCTTTTTCATCTCCTCGGCGGCTTCCAGGCAGAGCTGCACGCACTCTCCGTATCCAACCAGGGCCACTCGATCACCGTTCGCCAGTACCTCTCCCCTGCCTATATCTATAACCTCGGGCGTTTGCGGAAGATCGACGCCGATCGCGGCTCCACGTGGATACCTCAGTGCAACCGGCCCGCAGTCCCCGGCAAGTGCTGTATGCAGCATGTTGACCAGCTCGGCCTCGTCCTTTGGCGCCATCAAGACCATGTTTGGAATCAGGCGCAGATATGAGACATCGTACGCTCCGTGATGTGTGGGCCCGTCATCACCAACGAGACCGGCTCTGTCCATGGCGAAGACCACCTTCAAGCGCTGCAGCCCGACATCGTGAACGATCTGATCAAAAGCTCGCTGTAAAAACGTCGAGTAGACCGCTACAACCGGTTTCATGCCCTCCAGCGACATCCCGGCAGCGAGCAGCACCGCGTGCTGCTCGGCTATTCCAACGTCGAAGTACCGATCGGGCATCTCCTTGCACAGCCTGGAAAGTCCCGTGCCGCTCGCCATCGCCGCCGTGATCCCTACAACGCTCGAATCGTTGCGTGCCTCGTCGACAATTGCATCGCCGAACACCTGGGTCCACTGGGGTGGCCCGTTGTTCGGCTTCTTTCCGTTGGGCACCGCGGGCCGCCTGTTCACTATTGAGGAAGGTTTCGCGGCATGCCACTCCTCCATACCCTCGAATCCACCGTGCTCGGCTGGAGCAAATCCCTTTCCCTTGATCGTTTTCACATGCACGAGTACCGGGCGGTTTGCCTGTAGAGCCTTCTCCATCGCGTGGCGGAGCGCTGAAACATCGTGGCCATCGATCACACCCACGTAGGCTATGTCCAGCTCCTCGAAGAACAGCCCGGGAGCGTAAAAGGCCTTTATCGCCTCCTTGAAACGAGGCCCGAGTTGCTCTATCCGTGATCCAATCCCAATGGGAAGCTTTGTCAGGCTCTTCTCAAACTCATCACGCGCTCTGTACAGCTTGCGGTTGAGCCGGATCTTGCTGAAGTACGTTGACATGGCACCAACGTTCGGTGAGATCGACATGCCGTTGTCGTTGAGCAGGATCACGATCGGAGTCTGTAGATGCCCGGCATTGTTAAGCGCCTCGTACGCAACTCCTCCCGTCATCGCACCGTCGCCGATAACCGCAACGACCTGTCCTCCTTGATCATCACCGTCCCCTTTACGCTTCATCGCCTCCTTGATCCCCACCGCATACGAGATCGACGTGGATGCATGGCCGGCTCCCATGATGTCATGTTCTGACTCTTCGCGATTCAAGAATGGCGCCAAGCCTCCGGACTGGCGAATGGTGTTCAGACGGTCTTTTCGACCGGTTAGAATCTTGTGCGGATACGCTTGGTGTCCAACGTCCCAGAGAATCTTGTCCCTGGGTGAATCGAGCAGACTGTGCAGGGCCACGGTAATTTCACAGGTGCCCAGGTTGGCACCGAAATGGCCCCCGATCTCCCCCACCGTATCTATGATGAAGCAGCGCAACTCCTGCGCTACCTGTGCCAGCTCCGCCTCATCAAAATCATGCAGGTCTTGCGGCTTGTTTATCTTGTCTAGAAGGCTTTCCTTGCTCATTTCAGCTATGAGATTTTAGCGACTGCGCGTATATATGAATTTTGCTATCTCCCGCAGACCTTCAACATCCCCCTCGGCCCGCTCAAGCGTTTCGTTTACATCCCTGTACGCATTCGATGCCAGTTCCCTTGCTCGCTCCAATCCGAACGTGCTTACGTATGTGTGTTTCTGAAGGCGCTCGTCGCTACCTGTCGCCTTGCCCAACTCCTCTTCGCTGCCGACAACATCGAGGATATCGTCAACTATTTGGAAAAGAACTCCCAACTCCTTCGCAAAAGCCCTGAGCGCCTCTCCGGTCCCGTCGGCGTTGCCGGACAGGCTCACGGCACATGAGACAGATGCCTCGATCAGCCGGCCGGTCTTCAGCTCATGCATCCTGCGTAACTCGGCCTCGCCCGCCGGATTGTCGCATGTGACATCGATGAACTGACCCCCCACCATTCCCTCCGCACCGGTCGCCCTGGCGACCTCGCGCAACACCGCGATCTTCCTGTCGAGTGAAGCGTCCAGCTCCTCGACAATCAGAAGGAATGCCTCTGCAAAGAGCGCGTCGCCTGCAAGGATCGCAACATCCTCGCCGAATTTGATGTGACAGGTAGGCATGTTGCGTCGTAGCTCGTCATCATCCAGTGCAGGTAGATCGTCGTGAATCAGGGAGTACGTGTGAATCATCTCAAGAGCCGCCGCTGCCGGCATAACACCGTCCACGCCAAGACCCAGCGACTTGCCCGTGGCCAGACACAGGACCGGCCTAATTCTCTTACCCGGCGCCAGCAATGAGTATCTCATTGCCTCCTCCAGACCCGATGTGTCTCTCTCGCTGGAAAAGCTGAGAGCAGAAAGGTATCTATCCACCTCCCGGCGCAGCTCTTCGGGATAGCCGCCCTCGTTCACGCCTGTTCGTCTCTACCGACCGATCTAAGGTGACGCTCGAGCTCGGTGCCGGCCTCGGCAGCAAGCCGCGCACTCTCACGAACCAGCTCCTTAACGTCCTCGAGCGGAAGGTCGGGGTCGCGCAACTTGCCCTCGAGCTCGCGCAGCCGCTGCGCCATCTGCTTTAGATCGGATTCCGATTCAGCACCCACTCTAGCCTTCCTTTTTTGTCATTTCCTCCGTCGCCGAACCGAGTATGCCATTGACGAAGCCCGGCGCCTCAATCCCACAGTACCGCTTCGACAGCTCAACCGCCTCGTCAATCGCAACCTCCAACGGAACGTCGTCCCTGTAGATAATTTCGTACAGAGCAACCCTTAGGATGCAACGCTCCAGCGGCGCTATCCTCTCCAGGCTCCAGCCGCGAGCATGTTTTGATATCAGCTCATCGATTTCTGATCGATGATCGACAACACCTTCAACCAAATCCCTGCTGAAGCTTGTCATGCCGCCCACCTCTGGCACGACATCATCTGTCCGGCGCTCAGCCAGATCCTGCCTGTAACAAGCAAACACGGCCTCTCTGCGCTGATCGGTTCGACGCACGACTGTTAGACGCGCTGAAGGTACTCGCGTGTTCGAGTATCGACTTTGAGGACGTCTCCCTCGTTGATGAAGAGTGGCGCCTGAACGATAACACCGGATTCCAGCGTCACCGGCTTGGTGCCGCCGCTCGATGCGGTGTCGCCCCGTAACCCGGGGTCGGCCTTTACGACTTTCAATTCAACCGAGATTGGGAGCTGAACGCTGCTGAGCTTCTCGTCTACGTACAAGAGTTCCACTTCATCGTTTGGCTTGATCCAGTCCAGTGCTTCACCGACCTGGCCCTTATCCAGGGAAACCTGATCGTAGGTGCCGGTATCCATGAACACTACTTCGTCTCCCGATTCATACAGGAACTGCATTTTCTTGGCCTCGGTATGCACGTCACGGAACTTCTCTCCCGCCCTGAATGTCTTGTCGACGACTGCTCCAGATTCCAGAGCCTTCAGCTTCGTGCGTACGAAGGCGCCACCCTTTCCTGGCTTGACGTGCTGAAACTCGACCACACGGTAGACAGTGCCGTC
>SDBU01002170.1_pt1 | contig 26710 bp, 25 predicted proteins | sample 2277071 | NCBI WGS metagenome assembly SDBU01 (sample SAMN10397929, study PRJNA504765) | marine sediment metagenome | isolation source: marine sediment core GS08_GC12, 126 cmbsf | place: Arctic Ocean: Gakkel Ridge, Loki's castle | collected 2008 | reverse complement strand
AATGTTTTTATAGCCGATTAGATTGAATTTCGCGGCTAGTATTGCAAGGTCATCACTAATAAGGTTCCAGGAATCTATGAGTTTTGTCTGGGGAGGTTTGCCAAAAGAGATGTGGTAAAGCTTCCATTCTTTGCTGTTGGTTAACAATATCCATTCACACCCAATATCAATGGCATAGGACGCAGCTTGCCTAAGGTGCCTTGGCGTAAGGTCAATGTTTACCCTTTTTATTTCAACGAGAAAGTCAGGTTTTGATGACTCTTTGTAATCGAGTTGGATAGCAAAATCACAATGCACGGTATCTCCAGCACCACGAATTGCGTACTCCTGTGTAATATGCTTGAAAGTGTCATATCCCATAAGTGTTTCAAAGATACGGTCTATACGTTTACGTGTTTCAGCCTCATTCATATCTGCTTTGGCAATTTCTTCTATCATTTTCCGTGCATTCAATAGAGCTTTCCGAGTTTCCTTATCTAACTTTTGTTTTTGTCTAGCCATCGTTTATCCTCCTTTGATTTTTTCGTTTCTCGGCTTTTTAGGCTTTTTACCTCCCTCAGTTTAATAGGTTATCCCCATTAAGGAAAGTTTGAAGGGGCGAAGTCCCTTCAAACCCTCTCCTCCCCCTCTCCTTTGAAGGAGAGGGGGATAAAGGGGGTGAGGTAGTAAATTACCTATATCCACCTTATCCTTTTACTCCGGCTCTTGGCTGAGCCAGGGCTGGCCAGGGTGTCTCCCTTGAAAGCCGCCAGGAGGTAAGGAGTAGCACGCCAGCAACGAGATACGGCAAGCCCAACATTGACCAAACAAAGATATGATTACGCCCGGCAACAACGCCTATGTGGATACCAAATCCGACAGCAGTTGCAACTAGCAGTATACCAGCAAGTCGCTCTCGCCACCAAAATACAATACAACCAGCCAGTACAATTGCTCCAAGTACACCTAGTAGAGCACCTTCTATCGTGATTGGTTCCAAGCCTTCAGTTAGAACTTCAGCAATAGCTGAACCAATCAACATGGTTACGAGGAACACTGCTGCAACTAACCCAATTATTCGTCCTGCCCATCTCATCCGTTTCGCTAGACGATATCGCTTACTCTCCAACATTGGTTGCCTCTTATATTAGCCGGGGTTTCCCATTCCAACATTTCTAACCTGGTTTTTAAGCCCCTATTTCCTTCCAAAGTCATTTATTAAGGCAAGCTTGAACCACCTTAACCGCTCACCCTTCCTTTCCCCAGTGGATGCGTATATCTTTAACGATGCCTTTTGGTTGATACCAGAACTCGCCCAGTTCTCCTCTCAATTCATCTAGCACCTGCTTTGTCTCCTCTAGTTTTGCCTCCCAAGCTTCGATTCTGGCTAGTGCTGACGAGCCTTGTTGGTAAACCCTGTCTTTAATTTCCTGGTTATACCGCGCAACCTCTTCATTGTAATCACTTAACAGCGTTTTATATTCCTGCCATTTTTGTTTGTATTCTTCGTAGAAACCATATGACGATGATTTGGCTTTATCTATAGCTATACGTCCGTATTCCTTGCCTATCTCAACATAGGCTACAGTATCCCAACCAGAGGGACTATGTTCGGCATCTAACTGGCCCAAAGAGATGCTACCGGTGCAATCAATGTACACCAGCCCTCTATCTATAGTCTCAAAAGCATTGCAGGCATGACCTTCATCATCTCCCTCAAAGCTTATGCCTACCCAGGCAGCTTTAATCCTGACGGCTTCAGCATTGTTGTGCACATCCTCGGCAAAATCAGCACAGACATAGCCATAGTTAGACATACGAACGTAAAAATTCTCATCGGTAAAATCTTCTTTGATGAAGATTACCAGCTCGGCATAAGTAGGATTAGTAGCATCAGGATTATTTATTAACTCAATTAGCTCACCATCTCCCCCAACTTCCACAGCACCGTTTTCGTAAACATATCCAGGATTTAGTGCGCAGCCTGCAACCGAGCTAATTAATAAAAGAACCAACCCTGCAAGTAGCACTGAATACCTTTTGTATTTTTTCATTTCGGCCTCCCCTATTACGGGAAGTTTGAGGAGCCTTCACTCCTTCAAAAACTCTCCTCTCCCACTTAGACCGGGAGTTTAAGAGGGCGTTAGCCCTCTTTTATTTATCCTCCCCCTCTCCTTTCAAGGAGAGGGGGATAAAGGGGGTGAGGTTTATCTATCTAAATCCACCCTCATTCTCTTGCTCCTCAGCATTACGGCTGCACTCAAACCTGCGAGAAGCAGAGCTTCTTCAGAAATAATTGTAGCACAAAACAGCACAGCAGGAACAAGGAGTACCGCCACTTTTACTCTCTTCAGGACAGGTACAGAATTTGACAATCTCGCCGATTGTGGGCTAAACTCAAGTTCCATCAAGCGAAATTAACCTGCAAACCAATACCATTATTGAACTCCGGCGAAGCACTTGACCGAGCCAGAAAATGAGGAGTCAAACATGACTATAGCGGCAACTGACGAGCTATGTATCAACACCATCCGCTTTCTGGCAGTGGACGCTGTCCAAAAGGCGAACTCAGGCCATCCGGGAATGCCCCTGGGGGCAGCACCAATGGCCTACATGTTATGGGACCGGTTTTTGAAGCATAACCCCGGTGACCCAAAGTGGCCAGACCGGGACCGGTTTATCCTGTCGGCGGGCCACGCATCTGCCATGCTCTACGCCCTTCTCTACCTCACAGGGTATGACGTGCCGCTGGAAGAAATCAAAAACTTTCGTCAGTGGGGCAGTCAAACACCAGGGCATCCAGAGTACGGGCTGGCTCCCGGCGTAGAGACGACTACCGGGCCACTGGGGCAGGGGTTTGCTAATGGAGTGGGGATGGCCATAGCTGAGCGGTGGCTGGCACAACATTACAATCGGCCGGGGCATGGGATAATCAACCACTATACCTATGCCATTGTCTCTGACGGCGACCTTATGGAGGGCGTCTCCTCAGAAGCAGCTTCACTGGCGGGGACACTGCGGCTGGGCAAGCTAATCTACCTGTACGATGACAACGATGTATCCATTGAAGGCAACACCGACATCACCTTCACCGAGAACGTAGCCCAGAGATTCCAGGCCTACGGCTGGCATGTTATCGGCCCCATTGATGGCATGGATATTTCTGCTGTCGAGTCTGCTATCCGCATGGCTCAGTCTGAGACCACTCATCCCAGCCTGATAATCGGCAAAACTGTAATCGGCTATGGCAGCCCAAACAAGGCCGGCACTGGTTCAGCCCACGGCGAGCCGCTGGGCGAAGAGGAAACACGCCTGACCAAAGAGCGTTTGGGATGGGCTTATGGGGAACCCTTCACCGTCCCACCAGAGGTTCTGGCTCACTTCCGTCAGGCACAGGAACGAGGCAGGCACCAGCAACAGGAGTGGGAGGCCAGGCTAGAGGCATACCGTAAGGCCTATCCTGACAATGCCCGCCAGCTAGAACAAGACCTGCGAGGAGACCTGCCGGAGGAGTGGGATAGTGAGCTAGCTGATTTGTTCAAAGCTGGAGACAAACCCATTGCCACCCGCACCGCGTCAGGGCTGGTGATGAACGCTATCGCCCCAAAAGTTCACTCCCTGATGGGTGGCTCCGGTGACTTAGCTCCATCCACCAAGACTATTCTGAAGGACAAGGGGGACTTCGGGTTCGAAGATTACCACGGCCACAATATGCACTTTGGCGTCCGGGAGCACGCCATGGGCTCTATTGCCAGCGGTATGGCCCTCCACGGAGGCATTATCCCCTATACAGCAACATTCCTTATTTTTTACGACTACATGCGCCCGCCAGTACGCCTGGCAGCACTGATGGGAATACGGGTAATTTACATCTTCACCCATGACTCCGTCGGCCTGGGGGAGGATGGGCCAACACACCAGCCCATCGAGCAACTTGCGGGGCTGCGGGCAGTGCCCAATCTAGTAACAATCCGTCCGGCTGATGCCGCTGAGACAGTAGAGGCCTGGAAGGTGGCCCTGGAGCATCGCCACGGTCCAACGGCCCTGGTACTCACCCGCCAGAACCTGCCAGTGCTCGACCGGACGACACTGGCTCCGGCCAGTGGCGTGCAGCGTGGTGGGTACGTTCTCTGGGAAGCAATGACACCACCGGATATTATTATTATCGGCACTGGCTCGGAGGTTCACATCGCTCTGGAGGTCGGAAAGCTGCTGCAGGAGAAGAGCGTTGCAGCGCGCGTTGTCTCGCTGCCTTCCTGGGAGCTGTTCGATGCCCAGCCGACGGAGTACCGCAATGAGGTACTGCCTCCAGAGATACGGAGGCGCGTCTCCATAGAGGCGTCTGTGCCGCTGGGTTGGGAGCGATACGTAGGTCTTGATGGGATTGCCATCGGCCTGCCTCGCTTTGGAGCCTCAGCTCCAGGTAAGGTGATTTATGAGAAACTGGGCTTGACCCCCCAGCGTGTGGTCGACGAAGCTTTAAAACTTCTACAAGGAGGAAGGACATGAAACTACGCATAGCACTTGGCGCTGACCACGGTGGTTTTGCCCTCAAGAATGAATTATCGGGACGACTCCGTGATACATGCGATATACTTGATATAGGTGCTCACAACTTTGACCCGGCTGATGACTATCCCGATTTCGTAGTACCAGTTGCCCGAGCGGTGGCTTCAGGCCAAGCGGAGCGCGGCCTCCTCATCTGTGGCAGTGGTGTCGGCGCCTGTATCGCCGCCAACAAGGTGCCCGGCGTCCGGGCATGCCTTTGCCACGACACCTATTCGGCCCACCAAGGAGTGGAACACGATGACATGAATATCCTCTGTCTGGGGGCGCGCGTCATTGGCCTGGAGCTAGCTACGGAATTGGTGACCGCCTTCCTCAAGGCACGCTTTTCCGGTGAGGAACGACACCATCGCCGGCTGAAGAAGGTCTTGGCCATTGAGCAGCAAGCCCTTCAAGGAAATAAAGAGCACAGCAATGAAGGAACAAAATGAATCACGTTCCAGCATAGGGACATATCTCGCTGATGTGGAAGCAGCCCTAACCAACCTCAGTCGGCACGATATAGTGGGTCGGATATGGCAGAAAGACCATACCGTCTGGAAACCAGACCCCACCGAGATTACCAACCGCCTGGGCTGGCTTACCATTACTGACGTAATGGCTAACCAAGTATCAGCTCTGGAGTCTTTTGCCCAGGAAATACGGGATGCTGGTTTCCGCCACCTGGTTTTGTTAGGCATGGGCGGCAGCAGCCTGGGACCTGAGGTGCTGCGACAGACCTTTGGTAGTGCCACAGGGTATCCCGAACTCATTGTACTGGACTCCACACTGCCAGCCTGGGTACAGGCAGTGACAGAGGCAATTGACCCAACACATACGTTGTTCCTGGTCTCATCAAAGTCTGGCACTACTACCGAGCCTCTTTCTCTTTTTCAGTACTTCAGAAGCCTGGTAGAGGCAAACGCAGGAAAAGGGAGAACCGGGCAGAACTTTATTGCCGTCACCGACCCCGGAACACCGCTGGCTAAACTAGCCGAGGAGAAACGATTCCGGCGCATATTCCTGAACCCGCCCGACATCGGCGGACGCTACTCTGTTCTGTCCTACTTCGGCCTCGTCCCAGCATCACTCACAGGGGTTAACATTAACACACTACTGAACCGGGCGAACGGTATGCGAAAGGAGTGCGCCTCCTATAACACCGGTTCACAAGAATCCTGGTGCCTGGCTGGGGGCATATATTGGCACTTTAGCTCTTCAGGGGCGAGACAAACTTACCCTCGTCACATCGCCAGCCATCAGTAGTTTCGGACTTTGGATAGAGCAGCTCATTGCCGAGAGCACCGGTAAGGAGAGCAAGGGTATCATACCAGTTGTCGGTGAGCCACTGGTGAAACCAAACCACTATGGTGATGACCGACTGTTTATCTGCTTGCGTCTGGAGGGTGACGATAACTCTGCCATAGACCTGGCAATTGAGGGCATCAAGTCTTCAGGGCAACCAGTGCTGGTTTTAGAAATGCGAGATAAGTATGACCTGGGAGCCGAGTTCTTCCGCTGGGAATTCGCCACCGCCGTGGCCGGGGCAATATTAGGTATCCATCCCTTTGACCAGCCCAACGTACAGCAAGCCAAGGAGGCAACTGAGGGTGTTTTACAGGAATACAGGACCTCTGGTCGTTTCCCACAAGCAAAGGCTACCGGCTCTCTGGCCGACTTGCTGGATGAGGCTGGGAAGGGTAGATATCTGGCCATCATGGCTTACATTAACCAGACCCCGGAAGTAGACGAGGTGCTGGCGGAGCTCCGCCGGAAAGTAGTGGAGCAAAAGCACATTGCCACCACCCTCGGTTATGGGCCACGTTTCCTGCACTCCACCGGACAGTTGCATAAAGGTGGGCCAAACACAGGGTTATTCCTTCAGATTACCACGAGCCATGAGAAGGACCTGCCTATCCCCGGTAAGCCCTATACTTTCGGTGTGGTAGCTGATGCCCAGGCCCTGGGGGATTTTCAGGCGTTGCAATCGTCCGGACGGTGTGTTGCCAGAATTCACCTCAGCCGAGGTGACAGAGCGGCTATCTCGAAACTGAACACTGAATTGGCATAGTAGTACCAAAGGGGGTAATTATGGAACTAGGAATGATTGGCATGGGCCGGATGGGCAGCAACATGGTGCGGCGCCTGTTAGGTGGGGGGCACCGTGTGGTTGTTTACGACCCTATAAAGGAAGCAGTGGCAGCCGTGGTTGAGCAAGGAGCAATTGGTGCTACGTCCGTTGCCGATTTAGCCGGGAAGCTCACTAGACCCCGCGCCGTCTGGCTCATGGTGCCCTCAGGTGAGCCCACGGAGAGCACCGTCAACGCCCTGGCGGCGGAACTATCTGCGAGTGACATTATCATTGATGGCGGTAACTCGAATTACAAGGATAGCCTGCGCCGGGCAGCAGCCCTATCTGAAAAAAAACTTTTCTTTCTGGATGTCGGTACCAGCGGCGGAATATGGGGACTTAAAGAAGGATACTGCCTGATGGTAGGGGGTGATATCGAGGCGTTCCACCGGATGGAGCCAATTTTCCAGACTCTAGCTCCATCACCCCAACAAGGCTATGGCCACGTGGGCCCGAGTGGGGCAGGGCACTTCGTCAAGATGGTTCATAATGGCATTGAATACGGATTGATGCAGGCGTATGCGGAAGGGTTCGAATTGATGGAGGCAAAGCAGGAGTTTGACCTGAATTTACCTCAGATTGCCCAGATCTGGCGCCATGGTAGCGTGGTGCGCTCCTGGCTACTTGACTTGGCGACAACGGTCTTGCAGGAAGACCCGAAGCTGGAAGGTATTGAGGCCTATGTTGAGGATTCTGGCGAAGGTCGCTGGATGGTGCAAGAATCCATTGAACTCGCCGTGCCTGTGCCAGTCATCACCCAGTCACTTCAGGCGCGGTTCCGGTCACGCCAAGAGCAGCCCTTTAGTAGCAAGCTCCTGGCTGCCCTCAGAAAACAGTTCGGGGGGCACCCCGTAAGACAGGCCAGGCGTTAGTCAATTGATTTTAGTCGTTATATCTCCCGCAGAAAACTGGACTCTATGAAAAGGAGGGACCTGAAATGATTGCCGTGGGTATGATCCGAGAAAAGACAGGCGTGCACGTCTTTGAAATCCCCAAGCCAGAGATTAAGCAGCCGGACGAGGTGCTGGTACGGGTGAAGGAGACGGGCTTGGATGGCACCGACTTCAACATGGTTCGCTATGGGCTGCAGGACATCGCTGAGGGCCGCAATGAAATAGTCATGGGGCATGAGATGGTGGGGGTGGTGGAAGCAGTGGGAGGTGGGGTAAAGTCATTGGCTTCTGGCGACCTGGTGACCATGACGGTACGCCGTGGCTGTGGGATTTGTCAGCCCTGCTTGCACAACCAGAGCGATATGTGTATGACCGGCCTTTATACTGAGCGGGGCATCCATAAGCGAGATGGCTTCCTTACTGACTTCGTAGTCGACCAGGAACAGTATATTGTCAAGGTTCCCGGTAATTTAGCAAAGCTGGCGGTGTTCACTGAGCCCCTGAGCATCGCCGAAAAAGGCGTAGAGCAGATAAGAACTATTCAGTCCCGTCTGCCCTGGGCCTGCCCTCATCCAGAGCACACTTTCCTTTCCAAGGACTGGGGTGAGTGCAAAATAGCACTGGTGGTCGGGGCGGGGCCTCTGGGACTTCTGGCCACGGCTCTGCTCAGACTGAGTGAGGTGTATACCTATGTGGCCGATATACTGCCTGAAGATAGTCCCAAGGTGCACCTGGTCAAGCATATGGGGGCAAATTACGTAGATGCTCGCCACAAGACACCAAAAGAGGTGGTAGAACTGTGCTGCACCCAGGGTAACCTGGACATAATATTTGAGGCCGCCGGTGCCGCCGCCACAGCTGTGGAACTCATTTCCCACATGTCACGCAGTAGCATCTATGTGATGACCGGAATTCCTCGGGAAGAACTTATTATCCAGGTAGATGCTGCCCAGCTGGTACGCCAGATAGTGCGCTACAATCAGGTGGTGGTAGGCAGTGTCAACTCCAACCGCAGCCATTTCGAGATGGCTCTTAATGACATACCTGAGGTAGACTCCCGCTTTAACGGCATGTTGAAGGAGATGATTACTCACCGCTTCCGGCTGGAGGACTATCAGCTGGCCTTCGCCCTCAGCGACCCAAAGCACATAAAGACCGTGATTGAGATGGAACCATGGGACTAGTCAGCTATCCTGAGACCCATCTGAGTGGGTGGGATAGGAAGAAAAATGATACGGCCGATGATGGGGTGGGGGCTTATAGCTTTTCCTCGGGTAATTCATCAAGGGCATGCCTTAACCCTTTTATGAAATTGCTAACCGATATGAAGTTATTTTCAGCCTCCATAAGCTGAATTAGCCGACTGCCCACAATCACCCCATCAGCTACCCGGGCTACCTCCCTTGCCTGCTCCGGAGTAGATATTCCGAAGCCAACACAGAGCGGCTGAGTGGTTACCTTCCTCACTCTAGCAACGAATGCCTCCAGGTCCGCCGGCAGTACTTCCCTAGCCCCGGTAACCCCGGTTACTGAGACCAGGTAAATAAACCCCCGGGATTTTTGAGCTACCAGTCTGATTCGCTCTTCAGTACTGGTGGGAGCCAGAAGATAAATGAGGTCAAGGTTTTGTCTTTTGCTGATAATCTGCAGCTCTGAGCCTTCCTCCGGGGGCAAGTCGGGAATAATTAAGCCACTGACTCCGGAGCCAGCACAGGCGCTGCTGAATTCTTCAAGACCATAACTAAACACTGGATTAAAATAGGTCATAAACACCAGTGGTATTTCAACCATTTGGCTCAATTGCTTGGCCACCTCCAGACAGAGTTTGGGAGTAACCCCGTTCTGCAAAGCGCAAAAGCTCGCCTTCTGTATGGTGGCACCATCAGCCAGCGGGTCAGAGAAAGGTATCCCCAACTCAACTATATCGCAACCGCTGCCGGCAAGAAGAGGAACCACCTTCAAGGTGGCTTCAATGCTAGGATAACCGACAGTAATATAGGGTATCAGAGCGGTGCGATTTGGTTCCGTAAAGACCGAAGTAATGCGACTCACAGCTTACCTCCCAGCGCCTCAACTACGATGTCCATGTCTTTATCACCGCGTCCTGAAAGATTGACCACAATAATTTGTTCCTTCTTTAACGAACTAGCTATCTTGGCAGCATGGAATATAGCGTGGGCCGGTTCTAAAGCTGGGGTAATACCCTCGGTACGGCACAGCAGCTTAAAACCCTCGAGCGCTTCCTCATCGCTTACGGCAACATAGGTAACACGCCCAGTGTCTTTGAGGTAACTGTGCTCCGGACCAACACCGGGGTAATCCAGCCCAGCAGAGATACTATGTGTTTCCCGAATCTGCCCACTACTGTCCTGGAGAACATAAGATTTCGTCCCATGGAGCACTCCTACTCTTCCTGCCATCAGTGAAGCGGCATGCTTCCCAGTCTCAAGACCCCTCCCAGCCGCCTCCACCCCGATAAGCCTGACATCCCTGTCATTCAAAAAGGGATGGAAAATACCAATGGCGTTGCTGCCACCGCCGACGCAGGCAAGTATATAGTCGGGCAGGCGACCTAACTTATCCAGAAGCTGCCGCTTCGTTTCCTTACCAATTACCGATTGGAAGTCACGCACCATTAGCGGGTAGGGATGAGGACCAACCACTGAGCCCAGCAGGTAGTGGGTATCCCTAGCATTAGTCACCCAGTCTCTTATCGCCTCGTTGATAGCATCCTTTAGCGTTCGGCTACCCCCAGAAACTGGCCTTACCTCGGCACCCATCAGCTTCATCCGGAAGACATTGAGGGATTGACGACGCATATCCTCCTCTCCCATGTAGATGATGCACTCCAGTCCCAGCATGGCACATACAGCAGCCGCAGCCACCCCATGCTGCCCGGCTCCAGTCTCGGCGATGATTCTCTCCTTGCCCATTCTCCGGGCAAGGAGACCCTGACCCAGAGCATTGTTAATTTTATGGGCTCCGGTGTGAGCCAGGTCCTCTCGTTTGAGAAAAATCTGGGCACCAGCGCAGTGCTTGCTTAACCTTTCCGCTAAGTAGAGAGGTGTTGGCCTCCCCGAGTAGTCACGGGACAGTGAATCAAACTCAGCCCAGAAGGCAGCGTCAGCCTTCGCCTTCTTATAGGCTGCTTCCAGCTCATCCAGGACTGGCATCAGCGTCTCCGGAACAAACTGGCCTCCATAGTCTCCAAAGTAGCCTCTATTATCTGGCAGCAATAATTACCTCCTCTATTTTAAAGCGAATAAGGAGATTATCTATTGACCTCACCCCTCTGCTTTCCTCACTGCTTCAACGAATGCTCTGATTTTTGAAGCGTCTTTTTTACCATTGGTCTCGACGCCGGTGGAGACATCAACTCCCCACGGCTTGGCTTCTCTGACCAGTTGACCGACATTTACCGGGGTTAGCCCGCCCGCAATAATCACCGGGAACCTGGCCGATATATCCCCGGCCAATTGCCAGTTAAAGGTCTCTCCCGTTCCACCATATACGTTCCCGACCTTTGAGTCAAGAAGGCAGATAAGGTCATGTTCTGAGTGTAACTGGTAGCCCGTCTCTATCTGATTTAGGGTTTGCTCGGCTTTCTTCCCTGCTGATACATGGATAACCTTGATGATTGGTCGCTTAATCTTCCGGCAGTAGCGCCAGGTTTCATCGCCGCTAAGCTGCACCCAGTCTAATCGGCAGTAGTCGACAATGTGGTTAACTTCCTGAGCCGGAGCGTTCACAAAAACACCAACCACCGGCGGGGGTGACTTTAGACCACGGACTGCTTCAACTATCGGCAACGCTTTTTCGGGTGAGACCTGACGCTGACTGGGAGCGAAAACCAGACCCAGGAAATCGGCGCCAGCTTGGCCAGCCGCCAAAGCAGACTCTATCTCAGTTAGCCCACAAATCTTGACCTTGGTCATAATAATTCCCTCATCTTGGCGGCGATGTCGGGAGCAGACATTAGAGACTCGCCAATGAGAACGGCGTCAACACCCCAATTTCTCAGTTTGTCCATGTCACTGCGGTCCTTTATGCCACTTTCGCTGACCACTATCCTATCTGATGGGATAAGTGGCCGTAAACGCTCGGTAGTACTAAGGTCTACGATAAGAGTGGTTAAGTCCCGGTTATTGATACCGATGATTCTAGCTCCGCTCTTTAGGGCAATTTCGAGTTCAGCTTCATTATGCACCTCAACCAAGCAGCTCATGCCCAATTCATGACTTAGCCCGAGTAGTTCCTTCAGCTTCCCGGGTGTCAGGATAGCCACGATGAGCAACAGGCTATCAGCACCATAAGCGCGCGATTCATAGACCTGGTAGGGGTCATGAATGAAATCCTTTCTGAGCAGAGGTAACCTCTTATTTCCCAGTGTCCTTCTAATATCTTTAAGGTGGTTGAGGCTGCCCTGGAAATACCTGGCCTCGGTTAATACCGATATAGCTGAAGCACCATTACTGGCGTAGGTTTGGGCTATCTCCACCGGGTTGAAATCATGGCAAATAATACCCCGGGATGGTGACGCTTTCTTGACCTCAGCAATGAGTTTTATACCATCGCTACGCAGAGCCGAAGCAAAGTCAAGAGGTAGCGACTGCTCCAAGGCTACCCTTTGCAGCTCTGCCAGAGGCAAGCTACGCTTCATAGCTTCAAGTTCCAGCATTTTATCGGCTACTATCTGGTCTAAAATCATTCAGTGCTCCCTAGGTTAAGCTCTGGCTATACTCTATTAGCTGTTCCAGCTTCGCCAGGGCATGACCACCATCTATTACCTCTCCAGCCAGGGCTATTCCCTGCTGAAGTGTTGCCACCCTGTCGCCAACCAGTAGCACAGCGGCGGCATTCATCAGCAATACATCTCGCTGAGGACCCAGGGCACCAGCCAGGATTTTACGCAGCAAGGCAGCATTTTCACCGGCAGTACCACCCCTAAGGTTTTCCAAGCCAGCCCTAGATAAACCGAAGTCCTCAGGGCTAAGAGAATAGCTCTTGATACGGCCGTCTTTGAGTTCACAGACCTGGGTTTTCCCGGTGAGCGTGATTTCATCCAGGCCATCCTCACCGTGCACTACCAGGGCACGATGACAGCCCAGACCTTGAAGCACCAGCGCTAGCTTCTCCACCAGCTTCTCATCGGCCACGCCCACTACCTGGGCCCTGGCGCCAGCCGGGTTTGTCAGTGGGCCGAGAATATTAAACACGGTACGAATTCCAATCTCGCGCCGGGGGGCGGCCGCATATTTCATGGCCGGATGGAATACCGGAGCAAACATAAAACCCATGCCCACTTCCTGCAGGCACCTCTGCACCTGTTCAGCATTAAGGTCGATTTTCACGCCCAAAGCCTCCAGTACGTCGGCACTGCCGCAGTGGCTGCTCATGGCGCGGTTGCCATGCTTGGCCACCTTTAGCCCGGCCCCGGCAGCGACAAAGGCAGCCGCCGTGGAGATGTTGAAGGTAGATGAACCATCACCACCAGTGCCACAGGTATCCACTACCGGCTCATCAGTAATTACAGGCACAGCCTTAGACCGCATAGTCTTAGCCATCCCAACAATTTCATCAACCGTTTCCCCCTTGAGCCTGAGGGCAATAACAAAGGCGCCAAATTGGGCCGGGGTAGCCTCACCCTGCATTATCTCTTCCATCACCGAGGCGGCCTCCTCCGCAGTCAGCGAACGCCCGGATACTAAAGTTTGAATAGCTTCTTTAATCATATTGGGTTACTCCTACATCAGAAAATCTCTAATTATTACTTGCCACCAATTGAATATTCTGATTTCCAAACCATTTATAAAATTTTTTTGGGTTATTGAAGCTGAAAAGTGGAGTAAGTTGGAGACGTACTTTACTAACTGGCAAGCCACGCCTATCTAAAAAACATCCCCACTCGTCAAAAAGATTCTGCTTAATGTAGTAGTTATTATTACTTCGACGCTCGCCAATCGGTATACATCTTTCCAATCTCCCAGATAGAGGCGCTGGTTTTGCAAAGACAATAATATCCTTCTTTTCGGGGGTTCGTCTCCGTGTGTGCATTCTTACCTCGACACTTATCAATATTAGGTATCTCTGTTGCTCTCATCGGTGTTTTCTCAATAACATAGAGTCCAATAATTGCTTGTACTAGCTCAACTTTTTCACCCTTCCATCCACCAGGATCCAGACCAGCGAAAAAAACTAATAGGTCATTCTCACGTAACGTCAGTAGCGGTTTACCTCTATGGTTGCGCCCATCTATATCATCAATATCTCCATAAGTTAACTCTGAGAAATCTGGGTCGAGATGCGACGTCTCACTAGTAAATTTCTTGTCCAGACGTTTGCCTAGTCGCTTACAGGGCTCAAAAAATCCTTCGTAACCTGTCCTGTATTCTGGCTCTATCTGGCTGTTCGGGGATTCCAATATTGGAACGTAAGCAAATTCATTCGTATCAGGATTCACAGGGGCGAGCCATCCCCCATTTTTTGGACCTGAATCTATTCCTACTCTAACCAGAAGCGCTTTCATATCTTTAGTCCTTCTCTTTCTCTACCATGTTCAAGAAGTTTTTAAGTAAGTCCTTCCCCGCTTCAGTCATAAAGGATTCGGGGTGGAATTGGATGCCTTCTACCGGATACTGGCGATGCCGCAAGCCCATAATGGTGCCATCATCCGTCCATGCGGTTATTTCAAGGCAGTCGGGAAGTTCCTCACGCTGCACCACCAGCGAGTGGTAGCGAATGGCGGGGAAGGGATTGGGCAGCCCTGCCAGCACTCCCTGGTCTTTATGATGTATCAGAGACGACTTGCCGTGCATTATTTCCGGAGCTTGCCCAATTAAGCCGCCATAGCTATAACCGATGCACTGGTGCCCCAGACAGACGCCGAGTATCGGTAACCGGGAACCAAAATGCCGGATGACCTCGTTGGAGATACCTGCCTTAAGCGGTGTTGACGGGCCAGGCGAGATAACTATCCGCTGAGGCTTCATCATATCAATCTCTTCAAGAGTGGTCTTATCATTGCGCACCACCACTACCCCCTCGCCTAACTCGCTCAAGTACTGGAAGAGGTTATAGGTAAAGCTATCGTAGTTATCAATCAGTAGCAGCATGACTCTCCTCAACTATCACGCCCGAGTTCTCAGCCTGGTTGATAGCTTTCAGCAGTGCCTGGGCCTTGTTCATACTTTCCTCATACTCACGCTCAGGCACACTATCGTAGACAATGCCGCATCCTGCTTGCGTATAGGCAATGCCTTTCGTCATCACCATCGTTCTTATGGCTATCGCCATGTCCATGTTACCTGAGAAAGAAAAGTAGCCGACCGCCCCGGCATAGGGGCCTCTTTTCTCTGGCTCAAGCTCAGCGATTATCTCCATCGCCCGGATTTTAGGCGCACCTGATACCGTACCCGCTGGAAAGCAAGCTCGCAGGGCATCAAAGGCAGTCATGTCACGCCGCAGCCTGCCCTGCACATGGGTAACCAGGTGCATAACATGGGAGTAACGCTCAACATCCATAAGGTCACTAACCTCAACTGTGCCTGGCTCGCTCACACGTCCGATGTCATTCCGCCCCAAATCCACCAGCATAATATGCTCAGCGCGCTCCTTTTCGTCACTACGGAGTTCCTGCTCCAGCCTGGTATCTTCAGCCGGACTTTTACCCCGTGGCCTGGTCCCGGCCAGTGGGCGGGTCATTACCATACCATCCTCTACCCTGACCAGAATCTCGGGGGAGGCTCCAATAATATGAAAGTCGTTAAAATCGAAAAAGAACATATATGGGGAGGGATTGATAGTACGTAGGGCTCTATAGATTTCAAAAGGCGCCACATCAGTAGGTTTGGCCAAACGTTGGGATAGTACTACCTGAATAGCTTCGCCAGCAGTAATATATTGCTTTATCCTAACCACGTCAGCTTCAAACTCCTCCTTAGAGAAATTTGAGGAAAGCTTATAATCACCCCTGGGACGAGTAGCTGCCTCGTTAGGTTGGTTCGGTGTGAGTGGCTGGCTCAACCTACCCGCCAGGTTATCAATTCTGTCCACTGCCTTTTGATAGGCTGCCTCTATATCTCCGTCAAGACGGACATAGCTCAAAACCTTAATCTTATGCGTAACATGGTCAAAGACCAGCATGGTATCCACGAACATAAATAACGATTCTGGCAAGCCTAAGGGATCGTGGTCTGGGGAAGGTAACGCCTCAAAGCGAGACACCGCTTCGTAAGCAAGATAGCCCACGGCACCGCCACAGAACCGGGGAAGGCCGCTAACTGGTACTATTTTATACTTGTTCAGCTCCTCAGCAACAAGAGGCAGCGGGTCGGTCTCATCCTTTCTACTAGTGGTTAGCACCCGGTAGGGCTCCGTACCGATAAAGCTATAGCGAGCCAGCCGTTGACCACCCTCGACACTCTCCAGAAGGAAGGAATAGCCACCCCGATTAATCTTCAAGAAGGCAGACACCGGTGTCTCCAGGTCAGCAACGAGTTCATAATAAATGGGCACCAGATTACCATCCTTCTTCAGTTCTTTAACCTGTTCTAATGTCGGATAATACATCAGAGCATAACCTCCCCCAGTACAGCAATAAAAAAATCTCTCGCCTATAGGGGCGAGAGATTACTTCTTCACGGTGCCACCCTACTTGATTGCTAATTACTTTAGACAATCATCTCTTTCAGGTACGGCTTCATATTATGAAGCGATACCCTGGGCTGTAGTAACGGTACCCTTTCCGTCAAAACCTACTCACCCTTCCGAGGAAGGACTTTCAGTTTGCAGCTCCCGAGTCCATTCAACCTCCGCGCTGGCACCGGCTCACACCTTGCCCGGCTCTCTGAGCCTCGCTGGGGGCCTACTAGTCTCGTTCCCAGCCTTTTCCTTTTTATAAGTATAAACAGGGAGTAGATTTTTGTCAAGTGATTTGGATCAGATTTCATTGCCCTAAATCCCTTGATTGTACAACCCGAGCGATTGCTATTGTCACATCGAATGATGCTCTGGTCTGTATTTTTAGTGGATACCTATTGACATTATGGGGAGGAATAGTTTATCATTCATACCCGAAAGGAGGTGGACAAATGCAAGCATATTGTGTCAAGTGTCGCACCAAAAGAGAAATGAAGGATGCTAGAAGCATAACCATGAAAAATGGGAGGCCAGCAACTCAAGGCACCTGTCCCGCCTGTGGAACCAAGATGTTCCGAATAGGCAAGAGCTAAAGCTAATAGTCCAGGTATTACGATTCGGCAAAAGGCTGGGTGCTCTTGTGTCTGAGACATCCAGCCTTTTGTGGTCCAATGAGCATTCTTGACTTATGTTGCCTGCTTATACTTAGCTTTAGGTAGAGACGGTTTCTTTCCCCCACAGACCAGGAAAGTGTTGAATGGTAGCATCAGGGACAACTACCACTCTGGCACTATCGCCGTGGCTCATTTTAAGCATATCTAAAATCTCGGACCAGCTATCGGCTACAGTAATCAAATCCGGCGGACCTACCCAGTCGAGTCCAGCCCGATCCACATAGGTACCAAGCACTATCATTCTCCTGGTTCTGCTGGGTAGCTTCTCCTGAAGTCGCCAGGACCGGCCACCTATTTTCTTCCCAAAACTGCGAACTAGATAATGGCATATCTGTCCCTCAGGGATATTAGCAATGACTACCAGGTCGCCACCTTCCTTTTTGAGCAACTTATTACCCACTGGCACCACCAGCGCTGCCTCGTTGGCTTTTTGATAGGCATTGGCAATGACAATGTCGGCTTCGCCAGGTATCTCTGTAGCATAGATTTGCCTAGCAAGCTTGACTCCTTCCCTATGGGCAGTGACCAGGTCACCCACAAACAGCCCTACAGTATCCCGGTGTAAATTCACCACCACGTTGACAATAACATCAAGGCCGGCCATTCTAGCTGTTTCCTCCATATCCAGCCGCATAGTATTATCATCTACTCTACCCCAGCTTGATGGAGCAAGCCTGTCCGCACTGCTTCCTGGTGCTAGCTCACCGATCCCGCCCAGAGCACTGTGATTTTCCCATATGGTATCTGTGTGGACAACGCCTGGAAGTACTGCCTTGCCCCCACCACCAAAACCAGCTCCGGGATGAGGCACTATGGCTCCGATAGCAATCTTCAAATCACAAGACATGAATTCACTATTTACAGAGACCGGGGTTCCACGAGATGTGGTACCCAAGTAGGTGCAAAGCTCATAAGGATTATGATTGTAGACCGGAAATCTCCGTACTACCTCTGGACCCAATTTTTTGATGAAGTCCATAAGCTTCATCGCGCCATGGTCTCCGAGGGTGGCGATAAATCGTATATTCTCGTCCTTAATGCCACCTTCCTTCAGCTCTTGTAACACATATGGCACTAACTCAGCTACCTTGGTCGGCCGGCTCAGGTCGTCAAAGAGAATAACCACCTCTTTTTTGTTCCGAGCCAGCTCTTTAATTCGGGGAGTGCCAATAGGGTTAAGAAACGCACTCTGTATTTCTTCCTCACTGAGTTTAGGTGCATCCCGTCCTGCCATCTGGCAAACAACTACTTCCCAGGAGGAAGGAAAATCAATCTCAAACTCAGTATCACCATACCATGGAAACTGTGGCAGCTTAACAATCATAAAATTACCTCCAGGGCTTGCCTCAGATCGAGGCTATATTTGTTTGGTCAGTTAGGACAGTTTACACAACCCATCTGTTTTCGTCAACATCCCCAGGTTTATTGCACATTCCAGAATTAGATTAAAAAAGTCCTCTAGGGGCATTGACAAAACCCCAAATATGGTGTTTGCTGAAAGAGAGTGAGAGGAAACACTAGCACTTGCTCCGTCAGTGGTTACTACTGTTATCCTGGGCTGAGAAACAAGTTTAGCCTGGGGGACAAGGTAAGAAGCTATAGCCTAATAAGAGAAACTCTGTTACGGTTGGGGGAAATATAGGGAACAGCCCCCACCACTCATCATATCTGTTTGGTACTATCGGATACCTCAGCCCTGTATAGGTCATCCCGGCTCTCTACATGGTCAATATATAAAATACCATTGAGGTGGTCAATCTCATGTTCCAAAGCTTCAGCCATTAGTTCGGTGGCTTTGATTCTAATCGCCTTGCCCTGACGGTCTCTCCCCTTAACCGTGACCGAAGCCGACCGTTTTATCTCGCCAACATAGCCGGGAATACTTAAACAACCCTCGGTTACCTCCTGCTCCCCGGTGCGTTTGACTATCTCCGGATTGATGATAGCGACGGGCTCTTCGTCTGGCATCTGGAGCACGGCAACCCTTAGAGACACTCCCACCTGGGGAGCAGCTAACCCTACCCCGTTTGCCTGCTGCATTGTCTCCACCATGTCATCAATAAGCCGCCTGATTGACCTGTCAATGCGAGACACTCTTTTGGCTTTTTGTCTTAGCACAGAGTCGTCAGGAAAGTGACAAATTGGTAAAATTGCCATTGCTTTATAATTCTTTCTTTCCCCATATCGTAACTCGAACGGTTATCCCCGGCTTTGATTTGTTATTGGCGTTCTGGCAAGTTTTTTGCTTACCGTTGGAAACTCGCTAGTATTGGTATGTGGTAGAAACAGAGCTGCTACATAGTTATTCATAAAATCGACATTTTCACTCAGTTCAAAGTTGGTCATCATTCCAGCAACCTTGCGCGCAGTATCAAGTATATCAGTGGAGAAAGAGGTTAGCCTGGCTCCCAGAAGTGAGCCATTACCGATGAAAATGAATCTGTCCCGAGGAATATCAGGGAAAAGCCCGATAGTGATTGCCTTTTCAGTATGAATATGGCTACCGAAGGCGCCAGCGACAATCACCTGAGCAAAGTCGCAGCAGGGTATTCCCACGCTATCAGCTAGGGTCTGATATCCAGCATACATGGCTGCCTTGGCCCGCATCAGATTATCAATATCTACCTCGGTGATAACTATGTCCCTGCCAATTTGAGTTTCTGGTGCCCATGACAAAACATACTCGTACCCATCGCTGCCCTCTCTAATCCTTTTGGTAGGAAGGCCGGTATTAAATTTACCATTCTGCGTGATAGCTCCAGCTTCAAGCAGTCCGGCGACAATACTTATCAGTCCTGAGCCGCAGATTCCTTTTGGTTTTGCCCCACCGACGGTGCGAATCTCGGGTTCTAAATTTGTTGGGTTAATATCAAAGTCTTCGATAGCCCCGGTAGTGGCTACCATGCCATGCTTTACCCCACCACCTTCAAAGGCAGAACCAGCGGAACAAGAGGCGGTTGCCATCCAATCTGAGTTGCCAATAACTACCTCGCCATTGGTGCCTATATCCATATAGAGTATCAATTTTTCTCTCTGGTGTACCCCGGCCCCCACAACCCCGGCAACAATATCACCACCGACATAGCTGGCTACTAAGGGGAAAGTAAAAAGGTAAACCCGTTTTCCAACCTTTATGCCTAGAGAATTTGCCTCCACCGGAGGAATAAAGTTAGCTATCGGGATGTAAGGAGTTAGCCTTATATATTTAGGGTCTAGCCCGAGGAGAATCTGGGTCATCGTGGTATTTCCGGCCACAATCATGTGTCCAATACTGTCTAATCCAGCCTGGCTCTGGGCTAGCAGCTCATCAATAATCCCGTTGATAGTGGCCACCACTGCCTGCTGTAGCTTCTTAAGACCGCCTGGTTTTTGAGAGTAAGCTATACGAGTAATCACATCGTCCCCGTAGCTTATTTGCTTGTTGTAATCTATGCTTTCAGCTAAAACTTTACCCCGGTTCAGGTCAAGTAGCTGACCGCAGACAGTAGTAGTGCCGATATCGAAGGCCAGTGAACAGTGCTTTTCTCTGGTGTCTCCTGGTTCTATATTTATCACTCTTGGATGGCGCCCGTCTCCGGTTCGCGGTTTAACGGCAGTGACGAGGGTGGTAACGGTGACCTTCCAATTACCTTTCCGCAGGACCCGGGGTAGTCTCTTGACTACTTCAAAGTCTACCGATATGTTACTCAGGTTGTATCGCTGTTTTAAGCCTCTTAGCACACGAGACAGGTCACTGGTATTATCCTCTAAGGTTGGGGGCGAAAGTTCAATGAAAGCCTTGGTAAGAGGAGGCTTGAACCTCCAGCCGGTAGCTAAAACCTGTGACACACCTTCCCCTTCACGGGATAGGACTGCTTTCTCAAGTCTCGACTCTACTGGAATATTAACGGTTAAATCGGTGATTACCCGGCTTTGACAGGCTTGCCTTACGCCCCGCTTAAACTCTTCATCAGAGACCTTCACCGTCCTGGTGGTTTCCACCTCACCCTTTTCAATTAAGACCTTACAGGTGCCACAGGTACCATTGCCACCACAGGAGGCATTTATATGCGCACCGGCATCTATAGCCGCCTGCAAAAGGTTCGCACCATGTCCCACGACAATGTCAACATTATTTGGCTCAAAGTGAATCTTTCTTTTTCTACCTGGCGGATTCTTCATCACCTAACTCCTTATGCCGCTTAGCACTCAGCTCACTATGTCTACACTGCTGGCCGTATCCCTCCAGATACAACTCAGCTCTGGTCTGGTTTCCTCTTCAGGAAAATCTGAAGGCTCTCAATTTCTCCCACCCCCTTCAGGGAAGAGACCACAGCCAGAAGCACATTAGTGATAATCTGCTTGGGAAAAATGGTCAGAACTATGGGGGCATTGTTAACATAAAGAGAGATTCGCTCCCCCTGTGGCTCTATGAATCCCTTTTCCAAAAGGTCAGCCAGACCCTTAATATCTTCCTGAGAGAACTGCCTGGCCTTAGTCTCTAAGGGTTCATCGGTAACTATAGCAATAAGCTTCTTGATATCTTTAAGAGGTGGGCCAGCATCTTTACGGTGGACTTCTATCTTGGGAGCATTTCCCTCCTTAAAACCCTCAGTAAGGATAAGGTCATAGTCCTCACCTAAGAGGCGGGCTACCTCATCAAGGGTAGGATCCTGCTCGACAGGCTTTATCATCACAATCTTGTCTGGGGAACTGATAGCTGCAGCCTGACTCCCTGCCTGAAGATGGCGCCAGCTATCCTTACCCGGCTCATCAAGGTCAACTCCCCGAGGAGTGTGCTTGATGGTAGCCACACGGTAACCCTTTGATTTTAGTTCCAGAATGAGCTTCTCAATAAGGGCCGTCTTACCTGATTTTGATTTACCGATAATTGAAATTATAGGCGGCATGGCTCACTTCCTCCTTAACATTTGCGGTAAGCCCTTTCCCAGGGCTGATATTACCTGGGGAAGAGACTCGCCCAGACTATTTATAATCTCAGCGTCATAACGCTCAATATTCCCATCTTAGTGGTCACATATATTATCGGGAGGGAACAAGCTCCTTTCTCAAAATTTCCTTTCTGTCTTCATCGACATCAACTAAGGCAAAGTGCTCACAATGACCAAAGTGTGTTGCTACCACACCACCGCTTACCGGTACTGCATACCTCATTTATAGACCTCCTGAGTTAATACCTGCATCAATGGCATTGAGATTGTTTGCCAACCCCTCACCCTTTATCCCTCTCCCTATATGAAGGGGAGAGGGAAGAGAATTTCTTAAAGGGGCTTCGCCCCTCTTAATTCCTTATATCTCTCACAGCGCTCGCCTGAAGACGGCTCACGTCCAATTTTATCACACTATCTCAAAGATGGGAAACCCTCATACCCACAATGAGGTCATTTAGCAACTGACAGTTTTGAGTAAAAGTTTCCCCTATCTAACCACTCATAACCCTGGCTCTGGCTTCACTCCTAAAGCTAACACCTTACCTTCATAATGCTCAATCGCCTCAGCTACTACAAACAGTGAACCGGCAACACAGATAAGGTCTCTGTCTCCAGTCAGAGCCAGGGCTTTAGACAACGCCGATGGAACATCCTCGGTAACCTGAGTTTCTACTTGCTGCCGAGTAAACTCAGCAGCAAGTAGTGCTGGTGCCAGAGCCCGGGGATGTTTGGAACGGGTAACAACTACTTTATCAAACAAAGGCACTAGCTGTGAGACTATGCCAGCTATATCTTTGTCATCCGAGGTTCCTATCACCAGGATAGCTTGGTCAAAGTCGAGGTATTGCTCTAGGAATTCTCTTAGTCTTTGAGCACCATCAATGTTATGGGCGCCATCAACCACGATAAAGGGATGACGGCTAAGAATCTGAAGGCGACCCGGCCAGTTTACCCGCGCCAGACCGATAATGATATTATTCCGGGAAATATTAAAGCCCTTCTCGGCCAAAACCTCCAGCGTAGCCACGGCAGTAGCCGCATTGGCTTGCTGGTGCTGACCCAGAAGCGGAATGGATAATTCATAACTACCCAATCTTCCTGCCACGTGTAATCGCTGCTGGTTCAAATTGAATCCGAGCCCTTGCCAGGTGACATCGCTACCTACCCTGACCAGTCGTGCTCCACAACTTTTGCTGACTTTCTCTATCACCCGAGCTGCCTCATCAGGCTGGGGGGAGGTTACCACCACACTCCCGGGCTTGATAATACCAGCCTTCTCGGTAGCGATTCCAGCCAGAGAGTTGCCTAGCACCTCCATATGGTCAAAGCTAATAGGGGTAATAATGCACACCTCGGGATTGATTATATTGGTAGCATCAAACCTTCCTCCCATCCCCACCTCCAGCACCTGGAAATCCACTCCCTTTTCGGCGAAGTGGGTAAAGGCTAGCACCGTTAGTAGCTCAAAGGTGGTCAACCGACCATAAGTGGCTTTCTGGTTCACTACCTCAACCTCAGGCTTAAGCCTCTCTACGAGAGCAACAAGCTCTCCCTCAGAGATTAACTCACCATTAACCCTGATGCGCTCTCTCCAGGTATGCAGATGAGGCGAGGTGTAAAGCCCAGCAGTATAACCGGAGGCAGTTAACGATGACGCCACCATGGCGGCTATGCTCCCCTTACCATTGGTACCGGCGATATGAACTGACCTGGCTCCTAGGTGAGGGTTACCTAGCCGAGAGAGCAACTCCTCCACGCGCCGCAAGTCATAATTAGCCGCATTATGTGCCAGCCCGGGCACTACTTCATAGTCAGTGTAGCTAGACAGATAGTCTATAGCCTGCTGATAATCCATGCCTATATACCCTTCGTACAAGGCTAATTATATCACTGCTAATTAACTAGCAACAACCAGGCTGGAGTCTAGGGAGTTATGTAGCCACAGACAGAGAGACCTTTTGAAGGTTTACTAAATAACCTTGAGTACACTAGCTTGACACAGCATATCACTACTGATAGACTTTGGCTAAGTAAAAGATGTAATTACTAACTCCAGATACCCTACTCAGCTAGCATGGCCCCGTGGTGTAGTGGACAAACATGCCACCCTGTCACGGTGGAGATCGGGGGTTCGAATCCCCCCGGGGTCGCCAACGAGTGTATTCTACCATAAAAATGATCCCCCATCGACCAAAAAGCCGACCTGACTAGTACAAAAGGCCAATGGCCAAAACGCCGATATTGAATCGTTCAACGGCAAGCTGAGGGGCAAGCTCTTGAACCGGGAAATATTCACCACACTTGAGGAAGCAAATATATTGAAGGGTGGAGAAGGGAACATAATCAAATACGTTCGCATAGCGCCAGGAATTATCGCCCACCAGCTCCTGAGGCTATCTTAACTATGGCAACGATGTAAGAAGTGATACAACTACTGGGGGTAGGTCACCTTTTTCCCCTTCTTCAATAAGTCTTTGGCAGCTACCACAATAGCGGGGGAATCCATCTCATATTTATGTAGCACTTCTTTAAATAAACCAATAACAGGAAAACAATCCGGCGTACCTATCCTTTTCATCGAAATAGGATACTGCTCAACTAGCACCTCTGCTATAGCCGCCCCTAGGCCGCTTCTGATGCTGTGATCTTCTACAGTAACAATGGCCCCGGTGTCTTTTGCAGCTTTAACTACAACCTCCTCATCAAGGGGCTGAACTGTATGCATATTAATCACCCGGGCTTTGATCCCTTCTTTCTCCAACATATCAGCCGCATCAAGCGTCTCAACAACCATATCCCCAGTGGAAATTAAGGCAATGTCTCTCCCTTCCTTAAGGGTTACCGCTTTCCCTATCTGAAAATCGTAGTCCTCCTCATAAATCGTGGGGCCTTCTGCAGTCGAAATGCCAATGTATTTTGTTCCCGGATATTTTACAGCGGCCCTTATCATTTTCCTGATCTCCCTCCCATCGGCTGGCAGAAGAACTGTCATGTTGGGTATCGCTCTTAACATCGCGATATCTTCCGTGGCTTGATGAGTGGCGCCGGCATGTGCATAACCTAACCCCCGCCCTAGGCCGAACATAGTGACATTCAAATTCGGATAACAGCAGTCGACGCGGATGTGTTCAGCGATCTTAGCGGTAGTGAAGGGTGCTATCGTGGTCGTAAAGATAATTTTCCCTGAATATGCCATGCCCGCAGCCACGCTTATCATGTTAGTTTCGGCAATCCCAACATCGATCACGCGATTGGGAGGATATGTTAGGTCCATGAACTTCCTTACAGAAAGCTCAAAATCGGGACTTACAATAAAGATATCTTTATTTTCGCTCATCATTGTAGCTATCTCTTCCATTATCGCTCTGTGGATATTTTCCTTTTTCCTTTCCATATTCTTCCCCTCAATGATTTATTATCGTCCTGGCTAATCCATGGCTTCGATTTCATCTAAGGCCTTCTCAACGTCTTCTTTACTCCATCTGTTAGAATGCCATGTTGCCTGGTTCACGGTAAAAGAAGCCCCTTTTCCTTTGATCGTATGAGCGAGTATAGCAGTGGGTTTTCCCTTTTCAAAAGGAATCTTATCAAATGCCGCAACCACTTTTTCCATATTGTGACCGTCGATCTCTTTGCATGCCCAGCCAAAAGCTCTCCATTTGTCGGCGAAGGGCTCGACAGGCATTATGTCCTCAATCGGATAGGTTACGGTATTTCTATTGTAATCCACGATAGCAACCAAATTATCCAGCTTATATTTAAATCCAAAAGCAGCCGCTTCCCAGACCGTTCCTTCGTGACATTCCCCATCACCCAAAAGGACGAAAACACGGTAATCCTTTTTATCATACTTCCCCACCAGGGCCATTCCACAACCAATCCCTAACCCATGACCTAAAGAACCGGTTGAGGCATCGATTCCCGGACATATTTCAAAAACTGGGTGTCCGGCGAGGCAACTTTCATAGCGGCAATACGTATCCAAGGTGTCCATGTGAAGTACCCCCTTCATGGCCAGAGCAGCATATTGAACCAAAGACTTGTGTCCCGCGCTTAAAATAAAGCGGTCCCGATCCTCCCATTTTGGGTTCTTAGAATCGTACTTCAAGGAATGAAAGTAAAGAGCAGTAACCAATTCGGTCGCTGATAACGCTGAAGGTACATGCGCAGCCCCTGGAGCTCTCCCGGCGGTTATAACGATTATCTTTCGCATTTCCTTACTTTGTTGCTTTAATCTTTTGATCAACGCCGTATGCGATTCTGTCATATTGACCTCCTCTTTTGATTGTGTCACTTATACATTGTAGTGCTTGTACCGCACGCGGGGTCTGACTCATCCTCAGCTGCCCCACGCCTAAAACTAAAAGGGATGCAGGGTACCATTTGGGTTCTCCTGCCGCATGTAGGTAGCTGTTCCACCATTAAAGTCAAGATTCACGTCGTAATCGTTCACCTCATTATAATACCCTTTCTGGATTTGTCAAGAGATTTTCTGACTGGTTCTGTTTGCATTTGGTTGATTTTATTCCATATTCGTTGCTCCTGGGTTCCTTCTTCCCAAGCATCGGCCACGTTCGCTAGAAAGTGTGCCAGTTTCTCCAAAGTCTTCCCCTTATCATCTGGTACCGTTAGCATCTTGAGTTCCTTCGGAATCTCACCGTAGTCTGCAAGGTATTCGTCCTTCGGCATATGTCCCCACTTGTACATATCCTTAACCTTTTCTAAGCGACGCCAAAGCATGTCACGCCTCTTGATAGTATCGTCATAGGCTGTTTCTAATTTGCGGTGAGCTTCAAGAATCCTACTTCTGCAATCAAAACCTCTGGCCTTACTGCCGCAATATACCCGAGGCTTCCCTATACTATTTTGATGAATATGCACTTTCGACCCGCAATGTTTGCACCACATAAGCCCTGACAA
>SDBU01002169.1_pt1 | contig 26720 bp, 30 predicted proteins | sample 2277071 | NCBI WGS metagenome assembly SDBU01 (sample SAMN10397929, study PRJNA504765) | marine sediment metagenome | isolation source: marine sediment core GS08_GC12, 126 cmbsf | place: Arctic Ocean: Gakkel Ridge, Loki's castle | collected 2008 | reverse complement strand
AAAACTGGGTTTTGAATTTGTAAGGCGGGGGCACGGAGGAAAATCGGTTGACCTAGTCTCATCCGAGGGTGGCCCAACCTTTGAATTTAACCAGATAACCGAAGAATATAAGACCGCGAAACCAACCGGAAAGCCAGGTGAGTTTCACCTCGCCTCTATAAGAAGACCATACCTTGACCATATCGCCTTTGAGGTAGATGACATGGATAAAACCTCCAAGGAGATGAAGAGCAAAGGAGTGAAATTCTTAGTTGAGCCAACCTATAATAAAGTAACCAAGAGGAAATTGGCTGATGTCTATGATAACGATGGGCATGCTTGGCTTCAATTACAAGAGGTGAAGCCCAAATAGATACAAAGTTAATCAGGACTGTAGGCTACCCCACTGTGGGGAGATTCCCACACCTCCACTGAGGAAATAGACACAGGGGCTCCAGCCAAGGCCGGCTGGAGCTCATTATAGATGGTAGAAGCAATATTCTCCGAAGACGGGTTTATCTTATCAAACGGCAGTACATCATTGAGACAGGTGTGGTCAAACCTTGTCAGAATATCACTCAAGCATTGCTTTAGCTTTGTAAAATCATAGGCTATACCTATATCATTAACCACAGAAGATTTCACCTTGGCTACCACTCGAAAACGATGTCCATGCAATGCTTCACACTTACCCTGATAGCCCCTTAAGAAATGGGCAGCATCAAAATGTTGCTCTACAGATACCTGATACATTTTCTCCTCTAACCGCCTTCCCATTTAAAGACACCTTGTTCCCCACTTATCCCTTCTAATAACTCTCTAGCAGTCTTGCCATTTACTGGATGCACCAGGTCAGGAGCAATTTCATTTAAGGGAATAAGGACAAAGGCTCTCTCAGCTAACTTAGAGTGAGGAATAATCAGCTCCGGGGTTTTAATCACTTTGTCGCCATAAAAAAGGATATCTATATCCATAGGGCGAGGAGTATCAGGTTTGCCGGGTTTCCTGCCTAATTTACTCTCAATACCCTTAACTACAACCAATAGTTCCTTGGGGGCTAGTCTGGTATAAGCCTGACACACCAAATTGAGAAAACGAGGCTGCTCAATATCACCCACCGGTACGGTATCATATACTGATGAAATCTTGACTACCTGCAACTTCTGGGATAGAAAATCTAATGCCTTCTCCAGATTCTCCTGACGCTCTCCTATATTTGAGCCGAGGCCAAGATATACTGTTACTGGTTCGCCCTTCACTCTGTATCCTCCTTATAATAGCACCATCCCCATTTTAGCACTCTTTCACCACTTATCAAGTATTACCACAGAGGATTATTCACCATCTCATAAGATAAACTTGCCTATTGTATAGACAAAATGATATGATTTTGTCCGTTGGTATCCAAATTCCACTTAGAGGGTATGTTGCTAAGTAAAATAAGCATTATTGGGGCTGGAAATGTTGGTGCCTCCTGCGCTCAGCGTTTAGTTGAGCGAGGCTATGCTGACATAGTCCTGGTGGATATTATTGATGGTCTACCTCAAGGTAAAGCTCTGGATATCCTTGAGTCAGCACCTATCCTCAATTTTAACTCTCACCTTATTGGAACTAATAGCTACCATGAAACAGCTAACTCAGATGTGGTAATTATCACCTCAGGTTTAGGCAGAAAACCAGGTATGAGCCGGGATGAGCTGTTATCAACCAACGTGAGCATTATCACCGAGGTTACACAACAAGCAGTAAACTACTCGCCCGAATGCATCATCATTACGGTTACCAACCCGGTAGATGTCATGACCCATTTAGCTATCCACACCAGTCACTTTCCCCGAAACAGGGTATTTGGCTTATCCGGCGTCCTGGATAGCACCCGCTTTAGCAGCTTCATCGCCGCTGAGCTTAATGTATCGGTAGAAGATGTGTCTGTTTGCATTCTGGGACAGCATGGTGGAAACATGGTCGTTATTCCCAGGTTATCTACTGTTAATGGCACACCAATAACCAAAATTCTGCCTCAAGAGACTGTTAATAGACTGGTCAAGCGTACTATAAACGGTGGAGCCGAGGTTCTAGGGTTACTCAAGACCGGCGGCGCCTTTTATGCCCCCTCAGCCGCCATTGCCCAGATGGTAGATGCCGTAATCCTGGATAAGCAGAAAATCCTGCCCTGCGCTACCTACCTAAACGGGGAATACGGGATTAAGGATACCGTCATCAGTGTGCCGGTAAAGCTAGGCAAGAACGGCATTGAGCAGATAATAGAATTAGAGCTAACCCCGGAGGAAAAGCAAGCCCTAGCCAACTCAGCCAAGGCAGTGCAAGAGCTGGTGAAGGCTATGAAACTAGGCAGATAAACCCCGAATGAGAGAAATTAAAGCGAGTTCCATTTTTCAAGCGGTAGCTCAGCTCTGTCAGCAGGCTAACTTTGAGCTGGGTGAGGATGTAATTGCTGCCCTTAAGCAAGCGCAGCAAGCTGAGGAATCACCGCTGGGCAGAGAAGTACTAAGTCAGCTTCTGGAAAACGCCCGGATTGCTAAAGAGGAGCGTCTACCGCTATGCCAGGACTGCGGTACAGCAGTGGTCTTCCTTGAAATAGGCCAAGACGTTCACATTACTGGCGGTGACCTATATGACGCAGTAGAAGAAGGAGTGCGCCAGGGCTATGCTGAAGGCTATCTACGCAAATCCGTAGTCAGTCAGCCATTCTCAGCCCGAGTAAATACCAATGATAACACCCCACCGGTTATTCATATTGAAATAGTTCCCGGTGATCAACTCAAGATTACAGTTCTACCCAAGGGAGGTGGTGCTGAGAATATGACTCGTCTGGCTATACTTAAGCCGGGCGAAGGACGAACAGGCATTATTGACCTGGTAGTAGCAACCATTGATGAGGCCGGGGGTAAGCCTTGTCCCCCACTAATTGTCGGCTTAGGCATAGGTGGCACTGCCGAAGCGGCAATGTTACTAGCCAAGAAGGCGCTACTGCACCCGGTAGCTAAACCAAACCCCGACCCTGAAACTGCTGAGCTTGAGAAAGAGCTTCTAACTCGCATCAATAATTTAGGAATTGGACCACTGGGCTTTGGCGGCAGGACTACCGCTCTGGCAGTGCATGCTGAGGTTATGCCAACTCACATTGCCAGTTTACCGGTAGCCATTAACCTACAGTGTCACAGTGCCCGGTATAAAAAGGCAATACTATAGATGAAAATTATGCACATCACATCACCAATTGAGACAGAAACAATAGAGAAGCTGACCGCAGGCACACAGGTTCTGATTTCAGGAATTATCTATGTTGCCCGTGATGCTGCCCACCAAAGACTTATCCAAGCTCTGGATAAAAAGGGGGAATTACCTTTTGACCCTAATGGTCAAACCATATATTATATGGGACCGTCCCCAGCCAAGCCAGGCCAGGTTATCGGCTCAGCCGGCCCCACTACCAGTAGTCGTATGGATATATATACTCCACGCCTTATCGCTGCCGGTATTAAGGCTATGATTGGCAAGGGTAATCGCTCACCAGCGGTAAAGGAGGCTATTAAAAAATATAAGGCTATTTATTTTGCCGCTATAGGTGGGGCTGGCGCTTTACTGGCTAAATCCATCAAACAGGCAGAGGTTATAGCCTACGAAGATTTAGGGACTGAAGCTATCCTGCGACTTAAAATAGACAATTTCCCGGCTATTGTCGCCAATGATATTTACGGCGGAGACCTGTTTGAGCAGGGTAAAGCCAAATACCAAAGGAGAGGATAAGATGGAGTGCATTTTCTGCCAAATTGTAGCCGGTAAGGTACCTAGCGAAATCCTCTATCAAGATGAAAAAGTTATTGCCTTCCGTGACATTAACCCTCAGGCACCTATACACCTGATTATTATTCCCACAGAGCATGTCTCCTCTCTCGCCCACCTTTCTGAAGCGCAGTTACCCCTTATCGAACATATGGTGAAGACCGCCAACGAACTAGCTAAAAAAGAAAGTATTTCTGAAAGTGGGTATCGCCTGGTGATAAATTGCGGCAAGGAAGGTGGACAGTTGGTGCCTCATCTCCATATGCATCTTCTCGGCGGTAAAAAACTCTCAGGTGAGCTGGGCTAAAACCATTAGTTGAAATCACTAAAACTGAGGAATGTGATGAACCAAGAAACGGAAGAAGCCCTTAAACAATTTTTTTCTGCCCAGAAAAAGCTAAGTCAGCTTAGTATTATTCACTCGAAGGAATATCTGGGAGATATTGGCAGGTATCTTTGCCAGGTTATGTATAATTTGGAGCTTCCAAAATCGGGGCGGCAAACTGGCTATGATGGCATGATAGGTTCATCTAAAATTCAAGTTAAGATTAATAACTGCCCAATAGGAACCCCGGTAAGATTAAGTGAACCCTTTGAATACGATGAACTTATCGTAGTATTAGGACCTAACTGTTTTTTGAGACCGGAGAATATACAGGATGATTTTATCTTCTATAGATTCACCAGAGAGGAGACTCTCAAAAAATTCAAAACCCCAAGTGGTAAGTATATCGGTGGGAGAAGCGTATTCGCTCAGGGATACGATAAAGTCTTAAGCCTGACCTAAGAGACTGCCTCTACTTCACCGTCCTTTACGGGACTCTAAAAAGATTAGCAAGCCAGCGATGCTTTTAGCGTCACAAATGCTGCCTGAGGCAATAAGACTGGAAATCTGGCTAATCGGTACCCGGCTTAACCTGATACTCTCCGTATCTTCGGCATGGAGTGGATTAGGAACAAGGTCGGTAGCCAGATAAAGATAAAGGTATTCAGTGCAGTAACCGGGTGTAGAGTAGAAGCCACCCAACCTCTCCACTTTTCTGGGCAGGTAGCCTGCTTCCTCACGTAATTCACGACGAACGGCAGTTTCCGGGTCTTCACCAGATTCAATGCCACCCGCCGGTATTTCTAATAGTTCCTTTTCCACCGATTTACGGAATTGTTTAACCAGCAGCACATTATCATTAGCATCAATAGCTATAATAGCCACGCAATTAGCGTGTTCTACAATTTCTCTTCTCGTTTCTCTGCCGTTAGGCATTTGTACGGTATCAACCCGTAACTTTACCGCTCGCCCATCGTAAACCAATTGGCTAGATAGTGTCTTCTCCTCAGCCAAATTAGACTCCTCACAAGTCAAACTACTACCAGAAAATGATGACCACCGCCATTATCACTAAGACAGCGGCACTTATCCTTGGAATATATTTTTCGTAGCGCATAAGCCTAGGTTGCAAGGTCTTATAAATCTTGACACAGCCCACCGTTACCATTATGAGCCCCAGCAAAACTGCTCCGGCGTATGAAAGCATAAGTATCCATGCATTAACACCCCCGGCAACAAGAGCAAGTAGAGCAAACTCTTCCTCATGGGCAAAACCAAGGATGAAGGCGAACGAGGCTAAGCCCCAGAGGCTCAACGTAATCCCTGCCGCATGCTTATGCCAATGGCTATGTCGGCCTGTACCCGGATGCTCATGTTCGTGCTCATGCTCAACTTCAGGCTGATTTTCATGGATATGACCATGCTGTTTTTCCAGTCCGCCTATCTTTTCTCTAAAGAGCTTAAAGGCAAGGATGAGTAGAAGACCTACCGCTAGATACTTTAGCCACGGCGCTTCAAAGTCTAGCCATGTCTGGAGCAGCACATAAGCGACAACAACAGCTATTGACGATATGAGATGTCCTATGCCAATTATACCTGCACTGAGGACACCACTAAGAAGGGGTTTCCTTTTTTTCGTGGAATACAATACGGCAACCGGCCAACCATGTCCAGGCTCTAGCCCGTGCAATAGTCCAATTACTACTACGCCAACATATGCTGGATTAAACATCCTCCCCCCCTTCTTCGCAATGAGTCATTATCCCTGAGAGGGTGTTTCCAAGTGGCAAATAAGAGCCACCTCATCACAATCGGGGAATTTGGGACAGCGGTAACACTCACCCCAGACCTTATGCGGCAACTCCGCTTTCTCTACCAGAGAAAACCCGCGCTTCTCAAAAAAGGCCGGCTGATAGGTCAGGCAAAAAACTGTGGAAATACCAAGCTCTTTTGCCTCCTTGAGACAGGCTTTTACTAACTGTTCACCTATTCCCTGTCGCTGGCTATCCTCAGCCACAGCCACCGACTTTATCTCAGCCAAGTCTGACCAGCTAACATGTAATGCTGCACAGGCAATCACTCGCTCGCCTTGCCTAATAACAAAATAATCCCTGATATTTTCATATATCTCGCTTAGCGGACGAGCCAGCATCTCATCCTTATCAGCAAAGTAGTTAATTAACTTATGCATCTGGGATGCGTCACTGATTCTAGCTTTATCAATTGAGTCCAAGTTACTGTTTCCCTTTCAACCTTTGCTCCAGAGAGCCGTAAAAAGAGGTCTCTGGATGAATTCTTAAAAATCGAGCTGTATTAGAGCTATGCTTTACCGTAATACTGGCACCACTTGACAAGGGTAAATTTATATGACCGTCAATACTCAGTGTTGCCTCATGAACGGTAGTAACACGCAGTTTAACTACTGATTTAGCCGGTAACACCATGGTATAAACTGAACTAAGGTGAGGCAGTATTGGCAACAGCAAAAATTCATTAGCCTGCGGATGGAGAATAGGACCACTGGCTGCCAGCGAATAACCAGTGCTGCCGGTGGCAGTAGCCACAATCACCCCATCAGCCTTATAGGGAGTTAACGGTTCACCATCAATGCTGGCTTCCACATAAACCACCCGAGCTATTGCCCCCCGCGCCACCACCACATCATTCAAAGCATAAAACATACGAGCCGACTCGTTCCCCCCATGTTGAGGGGAAAGCTCTGCTTCAAGTAGAGCCCGTTCATCAATCCAACCTTCCCCCGCTAACAGGGCAGGTAGCTTTTCCACAACCTCATCAACGCTGAGTTCCGTCATAAATCCCAGCTTGCCCAAATTTATCCCAGTAATAGGGGTTAGCCCGGGAAGTACTGCCTGAGCTGCTCGTAGAATCGTGCCATCGCCACCGATACTAAGGATTAAATCGGTATCCTTCGCCTGAGCCTTGGCTGTCTCCCCTTCCCAGGCAGAACACAGCCAAACCGAAATACCTCTAGAACTTAAAAATCCTTCTAGTTCTTTAGCCAGGGTATAAGCAGCTTTAATCTTCGGGTGGTAAAGAATGCCAATTCTCTTCACAACTCTATCCTATTTCCATCAATAAAGACCACATCACTTCTGATAATAAAGAGAGTATAAGCTGCTACTTTTAAACGAGTAGTTCTCTCATGCCTTCTGCCTGCTGTTTACACCATCCGTATATACTCCTTAAATCCCAGCCAACACAGAAGTGACGAACTCCCATCTCAAGATATGGTTTTGCCTCTTCAAAGCTACCTAGCTCCACCCTGGGGTGTACACCCTTCTTCAGAGCTAATCCTATCATGTCTCGCCGTGCCTTTAGCACCTCAGGGTCTTTCCCCTGACCTGGCTTACCAATGCTTATTGAATAGTCAGCAGGGCCGAATTGAACCATATCTACACCTTTGACAGACAGTATTTCTTCCAAGTTCTCCATGGCGCCTTTTTTCTCAATCATAATGGCAATGACAACTTCATCCATCGCCTTAGCCCACCCCGCTGAGCCAGGCTCCAGCACATAGCCAACATTTCGCCGCATGCTACAGCCATGGATACCACCAGCCTCAGGTGTCTCCGACCTGACGAGGCGAATACATTTCCTGACATCTTCCGCAGAACGGCAGTCAGTAAAGAGCAAATTTTGGATACCAGCACCTAGTGCTCTGGTGGCAATAAATCCTCTCGCCTGCTCTTCCACCTTCATCATTGAGGACATGCTGGGAAAGAGCTCAATAGCCCGACCGAAGTTATCTAAGCCGGCAAGACTCCAAGACGCATATTCCCCGCACAGCTCGATATAATCAAAAGCACCGGAATGCCCGATTACCTCTACAATCTGTGGTGAAGTGGTTATCATGTGCGTGCCTAAGGTTGGTTTACCTTCATTAAGAAGTTCTCTGAGTCTGTTTTTTTTCAACTTTTCCCTCCCTTTCTAGATCCAGGAAAAATAGTTTTTAGTACTTCAGCATCAAAATCCGGCGACTTGCAGAAATTAATGACTTTCCGTTCTCGGTCTTCTACTTTCTGGCAGGCTTCCGGCACTTCTCGGGCAATCTCACGAGGAATAACGACTACGCCGTGCTTATCGGCATGAATAAGATCGCCGTTATTAACTGTCAGACCACCCACCCTTACCGATTTTCCCACATCCACCAAATGGTTATAGGCGTGTGATGGAATCACATCAGCAGCAAAAAAGTGAAAACCCAGTGGGTGAACCTCATCCAAATCCCTAACACCACCATCAGTAACCACACCAACACAGCCCAAAGCCCAGTGAATATTAGCGTTAACCTCACCCCATAAGGAACCAATGCATTGAGGCTGGTCAAAATCGTGGATAACGACTACTCTTGGTGCCGGGGTTTTAACTATATTATCCCAGTGAGCGTGTATTACACGGGCACGTTCCTCCTCAGTTACTGACAGGTCAGCGGTCATAGTTGCCGTGCAAGCGTAGCCCACCATCGGCTCCAGGTCAGGAAAGATACACTTTATTCCCAGCATAAAACCCTGATTCCTGGGTCTTACACTAAAAGTCTCAATAGCATTAGAAATTGCCGGTGTCGGCCAGGCTCTAAGAGCCTCTAATTCTGCTTCAGTCAGTGGTTCCACTTCGGTTCCCCCTTTACTAAATTAATTTTAGGCTTAACTTCTTTATTCACCCAATTCTTGGGCCAATATCCACAGATAACCCTAGCTGCTTCCTGCCCCACGCTTGTCCTTTGCCGTTTAAAAGATGCTTCAGAATAAGAAGCAGAGTGAGGAGTGACTACGACGTTATCCATCTTAAGCAGGGGATTATCCCGATCAACCGGCTCTTCTTCAAAGACATCCAGCCCAGCGCCAGCGATCCACTTTTCCTGTAGAGCCTTAATAAGAGCCGCCTCATCAGTTACCGGACCTCGAGAGGTGTTGATATAATAGGCGGTTGGTTTCATCTGTTTGAATTCCTTTTCCCCAATTAGATGCCGGGTTCCCTCACTTAAGGGGGTATGAACAGAGATGAAATCCGACTCACTGAGTAGCTCAGGCAAGCTCACCAGAGTTATCCCACACTCCTTGGCCAGGGATTTATCCACATAAGGATCATAACCTAATATCCTTAAATCAAGGCACTGTGCCTTTTTAGCCGCCATACGCCCAATGCTACCACAACCCACCAATCCAAGAGTTTGCCCATAGATTGGCACCATTGGTGCCTGGTTCTTTTTAGCCTCAACCCAGCGACCTTGCTTCACCAGATTATTCATCGAGGTCAGTTTTTTAGCACAGGCAAGAAGCAGAGCTAGGGCATGGTTAGCGACTTCCTCAGTACAAAAACCAGGGAGATTAACGACAAGAATACCGTTATCAGTGGCTGCCTCAACGTCAATCGTATCATAACCAATGCCGTAGCGGACGATTACCTTGCATTTTGGCGATGCCTCCATAACCCGGCGTGTTATCTGAGCTGCCCCCGTTATTATGGCATCGGCATCCTTAGCCGCTTCAATTATCTCACTCTCAGTGGCGCAATCAGCTATCACTATCTCAGCATTCACTTTGGCTAGCTCTTCAGCCTCTTCTAGAACAGGGAAGCGGTCTTTCATTTTGTCCACTCGGACCACCTTAAATTGCTTTTCTACCAACTTTAGCCTCCTTTTTCAGCTTATCTTCGTAGTTCATTATAAAGTGGCACGAAAAGAGTTGTCAATATTACGTTACCCATTCAAGTGATTAGTAATGCGTTGCTTCTTTTTTGACAATCCTACGGGCAGAGGATTAAAATTAACTTAGGAAGTAAAGGAGGAAGAAATATGTGCCCCACTAAAGGAATTGACACTGCTGGCCATCTGCCTACGAATACCCGTTTATGGCCACTGAAACGGTATACTGAGATGCATCGCCGCTCACTAGATGACCCTGAGAAATTTTGGGCAGAGGAAGCACGAAAACTGGACTGGTATAAGTCTTGGGATCAAGTCTTGGATTGGAAACCTCCTTATGCCAAGTGGTTTACTGGAGGAAAGCTCAACGCTTCTTTCCAGTGCGTTGACCGCCATGTAAAGACATGGAAGAAAAACAAGGTAGCAATCTACTGGGAGGGAGAAACCGGTGAGACCAGAGTGCTTAGCTATTCCACCCTTTTCCGGGATGTCAACCGCTTTGCCTCAGTGCTCAAGAAGCTGGGGGTTGGCAAAGGAGACAAAGTTGCCCTTTACCTGCCGATGATTCCAGAACTACCTATCTTTATGCTCGCCTGCGCCCGAATTGGAGCAGTGCATACGGTAATCTTCTCCGGATTCAGTGCCCAGTCAATAGCCGACAGGGTCAACGACATCCAGGCAAAGGTCATTGTCACCGCCGACGGTGGATATCGTCGTGGCAAGATAATACCGCTTAAAGAAATAACTGATGAGGCGGTAAAACTCAGCCCCTCCATAGAGAAAGTAATCGTCATTAAAAGAACAGGAGAGAAAGTGCCATGGACAGAGGGAAAAAATGCGTGGCTTTCATCTCTGCTCGATGATGCTGAGTCATTGGTAGCACCTGAGCCGTTGGAATCCAACCATCCGCTATATATCCTTTATACTTCAGGGACAACCGGCAAGCCAAAGGGTATTGTTCACAGCACCGGTGGCCATCTTGTTTATAATCACTCAGTATACCAGTGGGTGTTTGATATAAAAGAGGAGTCTGTCTTCTGGTGCACTGCTGACGTGGGATGGGTAACCGGTCATAGTTACATAGTCTATGCCCCCCTTTCCCATGGTGCCACCATTGTTCTCTACGAAGGTGCACCTGATTACCCAACACTTGACCGGTGGTGGGATATAATAGAAAAGTATGGAGTGACTATTTTCTACACGTCCCCAACCGCAGTGCGGTTCTTTATGCGTTCCGGGAAGAAATGGCTCCAAAAGCATGACCTCTCCAGCCTGGAGCTTCTTGGCAGCGTTGGTGAATCGATAAACCCCGAGGCGTGGCAGTGGTATTACAAACATATAGGTAAGGAGAAGTGCCCCATCGTTGATACCTGGTGGCAAACTGAGACCGGAGGCATTATGATATCACCTGCCCCTGGAATCGAAACGATACCACTAAAACCGGGGTCAGCAACCTTCCCGCTTCCCGGTATTGATGCCTCGGTAGTTGATACTAACGGCAAAGAGCTACCAGCAGGTCAGACGGGCTACCTCATAATAAAGAAACCATGGCCTGGGATGCTGATTGATATCTATGGCAATCCAGAGCGCTACCGAGAGGCCTACTGGTCACGCTACCCCGGCTCGTTTTACACAGGGGATTTCGCTATGCGCGATGAAGACGGCTACTTCTGGTTGCTAGGCAGAGCTGATGAGGTGCTCAATGTAGCCGGACACCGCATCGGGACAGCAGAACTTGAGGCTGCTGCCGTATCCCATCCTGCAATAACTGAGGCAGCAGTGACAAGTAAGCCAGACGAGATAAAGGGTGAAGCTATCGTTCTATTCGTTACGCTCAAAGAAGGAGAGTCGCCCTCACCTACGTTAAAAAAGGAAATCAGTCAACACCTCCGTAAGGTTATTGGTCCCATTGCCACACCAGATGAAATTTACTTTGTAGGAGCCATGCCTAAAACAAGAAGCGGTAAGATTATGCGCCGCGTGCTCAAAGCAGTAGCCTCAGGGAAGAGCCCTGGCGACCTTACCACCTTAGAAAATGAGGCATCAGTCGAGGAAGTGAAGAGAGCATACGAAAAACTAAAGGGAACCAAACCTACTCCAAAGAAAGTCTGAATTATGTTAGAACAATTGGAAGGAGTAGAGAAGCGTTATCAGGAGCTAGAACAACAAATAGCTACCCCTGAGATAGCATCCAACCCGAAGCAACTACAGATATTGGCCCAGGAAAGAGCCAGCATTGAAGGCTTGGTAACAAAATATAGGGAATATAAAAAAACGGCTAAGTCGATAGAAGAGACCAGAGCAATGCTAACTGAAGGGCTAGATGAAGACATGACGGCTTTAGTCAAGCAAGAGATAGAAAAGCTCGAATTACAACAAGACCAGCTACTTCAGGAAATAAAGCTTGCCCTCCTACCTAAGGATGCTAATGATGAAAGAGACATCATTATAGAAATCCGGGCGGGGGCCGGTGGTGATGAAGCCGGGTTGTTTGCTGCTGACCTCTTTCGTATGTATAGCCGCTATGCTCAGCTTAAAAAATGGGAAATGGACATCATTAATGTTAATGAAAGCGGCGTCGGCGGCTTTAAGGAAATCATATTTGAAGTAAAAGGTAAAGGGGCTTTTAGTAAACTGAAGTATGAAAGAGGGGTGCACCGGGTACAGCGAGTGCCTACTACTGAGTCTTCAGGCAGAATTCACACTTCAACGGCTACGGTAGCTGTTCTCCCTGAGGCAAAAGAGATAGAAGTATCTATCAACCCTAACGACCTGAAAGTTGACATCTACCACGCTCATGGTGCTGGAGGACAGAATGTAAATAAGGTAGCCACCGCAGTACGCATGACCCACTTGCCTACAGGAATAGTAGTCACCTGCCAAGATGAACGCTCACAACTAAGAAACAGGACGAAGGCTCTGGCAGTACTCCGAGCCCGACTCCTGGATATTGAACAACGCAAACAAGAAAAGGAAATAAGGAAGCAACGTCGCTCACAAGTAGGCACTGGCGACCGTGCTGAAAAAATACGCACCTACAATTTCCCTCAAGACCGCATTTCTGACCACCGCATCGGTCTAAGCCTCCATAATCTACCTCAAATTATGGAAGGGGAACTTGACGAACTCATTGATGCCCTAGCCACCAATAACCAATCAAAACAGCTGGAGGAGCAACTAGTGTGACCCTAAAACAGGCACTTATCCACGCCAGAGAAATCCTGGTCGATAATAATATCGAAGATGCCACTCTGGAATGCGAGTTACTACTAAGACACGCCCTGAAAATAAGCCGAGTCCAGCTATACCTAAGCCTTGACCAAGAACTAAGCCCTGAACAAGAAGAGGTGTTCCGGGGTCTAATTAAACGTCGACTTAGCCACGAGCCCATAGCTTATATAATAGGGCACCGAGAGTTTTACGGGCTTGATTTCTATGTTGACTCTAGTGTTCTTATCCCCCGACCTGAAACTGAGCTACTGGTGGAACAGGCTATCACCTTAGGACAAAAGCACACCGTCTTTACTATAGCTGATGTTGGCACTGGCTGCGGGGCTATCGCCATCACTCTAGCACTAAACCTACCCAGAGCTAAAATCTATGCTACCGATATATCGGCGCTAGCTCTCAAAACTGCACAAATCAACTGCCAAAAACATGGGGTGACCAATAGAATTTGCCTTCTTCAGGGCGATATGCTTGACCCTCTGCCTGAACCTGTTGACCTCATAATAGCCAATCTCCCTTATGTTAGAGAGTCAGAATTACCCCCTATATGTTCAGCAAATCTTGAACCACCGCTGGCACTAAATGGAGGCTCAGATGGACTAGAAAAGATACGCCAGCTATGCCACCAGCTAAACAGCAAGCTCCGCCCTACAGACTATCTACTTCTGGAGATCGGACAGGGGCAAAAAGAAGCAGTAACTACCTTTCTCTATAGCCTCTTCCCCTCGGCTAAAATAGAAGTCACCCCAGATTTAAGCGGTATAGAGCGGGTGGTAAGTCTAACCCTTACAGCAGTTAACACTGGAGGGTTTGAGGCCGCTAAGCCTTTTCGGCTTGTTTTTCAGCAATAATCTTCTGAGTAATGTTAGGTGGGGCCTCTTCGTAGTGGCTAAACTCTGCGCTATAGCTCCCTCTGCCCTGAGTTATTGTCTTCAAGTCTATTGTGTAGCGCAAAATCTCAGCTTGTGGTACTTGAGCTTCAATAATATTGATTCCCCCCTCAGGGGTCATCCCTTGCACCCGGGCTCGCTTGGTATTAAGGTCCCCAATAATATCACCAGTAAAGTCCTCAGGAACCCTCACCTTTATACTCATTATCGGTTCGAGAAGAATAGGTTGTGCCTGAGATAAGCCTTTCTTTAACGCCCCTGCCCCAGCAATTTTGAAGCATATTTCTGAAGAATCAACCGGATGAAAGCTGCCATCATATACCGTTGTTTTTACATCAACAACCGGATAACGAGCTAGAACTCCCTCCTGGATTGCCTCGTTAACCCCCTTTTCCACCGCTGGTATATAATTTCTGGGTATGGCACCGCCTACTATCTTACCAGCAAACTCACGGCCGCTGCCACGAGATAAAGGTTCCAAATTCAGGAATACATGCCCGTATTGACCATGTCCTCCCGTCTGCTTCCTGTGTTTATACTCAGCCTTGACTGATATGGTAATAGTCTCTTTGTAGGGAACTTTGGGAGTTTCTAGTTTGACACCAACACCAAATTTACGCTGCATTTTCTCTGCTGCCGCTTCAAGTTGAGTCACACCGAGACCTGATAGAACTGTCTCACCAGTATCAATCTCTCTGCTCACTTTAAGGGTAGGGTCTTCTTCAGACAATCGGGATAATGCTACTCCCAGCTTATCTAAGTCAGCCTTAGTCTTAGGATACACTGCTTCACCAAAAATCGGCTCAGGAAATTCAATGGGAACAATCTTCATTGGCTTATCCCGATTGCACAATGTGTCCCCGGTACCGGTCACATTCAATTTGGCTACTGCCCCTATGTCGCCGGCGCTAAGCTGAGATACCGGCTCCTGAATCTTACCTCTTAAGATAAATAACTGACCAATACGTTCTGCCTCGTCCTGGGTAGAGTTCCATACCTGAGAATTGCTCTCAATAACACCATTGTAAACCCGGAAGTAGGTAAGTTTACCAACATATGGGTCGGCGCTGGTCTTAAACACCAAAGCAGCTAAGGGAGCGTCTTGACTCGGCTTAACTGTCTCTTGTTTACCAGAATCGCCAACACTAATTACATCTCGCTCTTTTGGTGACGCCAAATAACTATACACAGCGTCTAGCAACAACGTTGTCCCTATAGTTTTTAGCGCCGAGCCAACTAAAACTAGCACAACTTTGCCACTTGTTGTTGCCCGGCGTAAGCCATCACTGATCTCCTCCAGGCTAAGCTCTTCACCGCCTAGATACTTTTCTAGTAAACTGTCATCAATCTCAGCCACCGCCTCTACCAGCTTCTCACGAAAAGAACCGGCTTGGGTTTGCAGCGATGAAGGTATTTCACCTTCTTTTGGAGGAGAACCGGTATAGCTCTTCATCGTTAGCAGGTCAACTACCCCCTGAAAATCACTCTGAGCACCTATAGGTAACTGTAACGGTACGCATTTAGAGCCAAACTTCGACTGAATCTGCTCCAGAGTTTGATAGAAATCAGCATTCTCACGGTCCATCTTATTAATAAAGATAAGACGAGGAAGGTTAGCCTCTTCACTATATGTCCATACCTGTCCACTACCAACTTCAACTCCAGAGGCAGCACAAACTACAATTACTGCCCCTTCACTAACCCGTATTGCCGCCTTAACCTCGCCAACAAAGTCAGAATAACCCGGCGTATCAACAAGGTTAATCTTAGCTCCCTTCCACTCAAATGGAAGCATAGTCAGATTAAGACTAATCTTACGCTTCACCTCATCAGGGTCAAAATCTGAGGTAGTAGTCCCATCGTCAACTTTGCCCAATCGCGTAATCACCTTAGCCGTAAACAAAATTGATTCGGCTAATGATGTCTTGCCGGCACCAGAATGAGATAATAAAACAAGATTACGAATATCTTCTAACCCATATTGCTGCATTTAATCACCCACTCTCCTTAGCTTATTCCCGTAATATTTTAATCATAGTTTAAAAGTAGAACAAGTAAATGTAGTTGAGTTCTCTAATCACATAACCTCTGTTATTTTCTAGTTCGCCGAGGTTGACGCCTCCTTCCAAACAGGGATATAAACAATAGCAAACCAATTATACCAAAGAAGGGAAACGGTTGAGCTGAGGCGCCCCCGCCGGTTTGGATAGCGGCGGCTGGAAGCGCGGCAGGTGCTTTTGATGAGATTATAGGCTCTGCTGATACTTCGTAGGCAACTAGCCCAGCATTGATAACTTCTCTAGGCACCGCACCCAGAGAGTTATTTCTGCCTGTTGCTTCAGCCCATACCCATCCCAACTCACCCCTTAGCTTAAAAAACATGGTTGCCCTTTTATAATCAGGCAGGTAGACCAACGCTGCAGTATGGCCAGGACCGATTGCTATAGCTGAGCGGTAGCCGGCACCTTTGTACATAACCGCCAGCAGTACGGCGCTATCTTCACAATCACCGTAACTAACTCCGTCTTGGCTAATAGTCGCAGCTAGTTCATCCGCATTTTGGGCAAACTCTTCATGCCGAAACTGGTCTACATCAGTGGTATAGCTTACCCTATCCCGGACAAAGCGAAATATTGCTTCTGCCTTCTGCATTCGGTTGGTGTATTTGCGCCCAATTTGTTCACCCAAACTATAAGCTAAGTCAGCATTCTCCCCCAGACTCTCAAAGACTATAACCGGACGAAAAGTTGTCTCAGATACTTGGTAAAACCCGTCTTCACCAGAGGCCCTGGTTCTACATATTTCCCAGTCATCAAATAGCTCACCATTTACTTCATGGAAACCGGCGGACGGAGCTGCTGATACATAGCTGGTAGCGGACAGCGCAGCCGCTACTACCAACATTAAGCTAAATAGGAGCTTGATTTTCCTCATAGTGGCCCCGTCAGTGCAGCATGGAGTATCAAGCCAAAGAAAACGAGATAGCCAAAAACATAAATACCTATTGCCACCGGACTTTTGTTGATGCTGACAAATGGTATTTTAGGTGTTAATTTATCAACAATATGGAACAGGGCTATTCCAACGAGCAGGCTGACTACGAAGCTTATAGCTAATACACCCCATGTTCTAAAATTAAAGATGTAGCCTATTATTGGGGGTACGACCGCAGTCAGTGCGGTAATAGCACCATGGATAACAAGACCAATTAGGATGAAAAAACCGGCAATAAATAACCCGGTAGCAACAGGGTTTTCTCCGATACGCTGGCGCTGGTGAATGCTAGGAGTAAGAGCATCTAGTGTTCTAATCCCAAGCCAAGCAAGGAGAGTGGAGACGAGAACCAGCAATATTACTTTAGCTATCCATATTAGAACAATTATCCAATAAGGGGCAACTAAACCTAACTCATCCATATTAAAACCCTTCCTCTAAAGCGGTTTTAGCAACATTCTATCTAGCCCCGTATTTATCATAAAACACAATTTCAGAAAGTTCTTTTCTTGACGTTGGACCAGGTTCCTGGTCAGGATAACCCAGAGGGGTCATCGTAACCACACAAAAACCTTGTGGCACCCCCAGAATACTGGCAACTTCTTTAGCATCAAAAGCTCCAATATACACCGTACTCAAACCCAAGGAGTGGGCAGCCAATACCAGATTCTGCATAGCCAATGCCGTATCAAACATACACCACCAGTCCCCTTTATCAGTAGCCGGCTCTTTTGGTTCTCGAATGTAATGGCCCGTCTTCCCCATCTCAGCACAAGCAACGATCATCGCTGGAGCGCTCCTAATAGCTTCAGTAGCGCGATTAGGTTTCCCTGATACCGAAAGTATTGTATCGGCAAGTTTATTCTTCACATCACTGTCCCGCACCACAACAAATCGCCAACATTGACTATTTGCCCACGATGGTGCCCAACGAGCAGCTTCCAAAATAAATTCTAAAGCTTTATCATCTACCGGGGTTGTCTTATACCGGCGAATGCTTCTCCTAGTTTTAATTGCTTCCAGAACATCCATTGCTTTCCTCCTTCATTCTTTCCAGGCATCTTTACCAATAAGAGGGACAAAACGGCACCCTCCCAAATTCTGAACCTTATTTCTCTTTTTGTGTCTGGTAATTTTACATAGCTCTTGCGTATAACGTGAACCTACCGGGACTACCAGTCGCCCCCCAATTGCCAACTGAGCCAGAAGGTCGGTTGGCACCATGGGAACGCCAGCCGTAACTATTATAGCCTCATAAGGTGCTTCAACTTTCCAACCTAGGGTCTCCTCAGCTATATGAACTGCAATATTCGTATAGCCGAGGCTATCAAATACACGCTTAGCAGTCTCAGCAAGAGCCGGCAGACGCTCTACTGTAATCACCGACTGAACTAATTCAGCGAGAATAGCCGACTGATATCCACTGCCCGTTCCTACTTCCAGCACCTTTTCACTACCAGTAAGTTCCAGCGCCTCAGTCATAAGGGCAATAATAAAAGGTTGTGAGATTGTCTGGCCTAAACCTATAGGAAGCGGACTATCTTCATAGGCTAAGTGCTGGCTCTGTGATGGCACAAAACATTCTCGAGGAACGCGAGCCATTACCGCTAATACCCGCTTATCTCTAATCTCACTACTAAGGTGTTCAATTAACCTGGCTCTTGCTGCTTCAAAGTCCATAATGAAGTCTACTACCAGAATGAGGCTAGGATAAAACCAAAGCTAACACGACGAGAATAACCAGAAATACCCCGGCCAGAATACCAATTGTCCGTAGCTCAGTAGCTATGTAGGGATACCGAGTAATGGCTGGTTTTGTCACCGGGAGTGGTGCACTCACCGAAGGTGCTGACACACTAGGATGAGAAACAGGTTTAGGAGTTTCGGTAACCGCCTGCTGCTGGGCACCTACAACTGAAAAGCGCTGCCGCTCTCTTCCTCTTTTACTTCGAGACAAACGCTTACCTTTACCGTGCCGTGATTTACTAGGCAACTTAAAACCTCCTTATGGAAGCTTCCCAATCAAGCTTCACTCAGGCTACTTAGCCCTGGGATGAGATTTCTCATAAGTGCGCCGGATATGCTCTGTAGTAAGATGAGTGTAAACTTGCGTAGTTGAGATATTGGCATGCCCCAGTAATTCCTGAACTGACCTCAGATCAGCCCCACCATTCAACATATGAGTAGCAAAGCTATGCCTCAGAGTATGTGGGGTAATCTCAACGTCCAGCTCAGCTGATTTAGCATATCTTTTTATTATTTGCCAAAGTCCCTGCCTGGTCAGCCTCTCGCCTCGCGCATTAAGGAACAGAGCCTGCTCAGTATCAGCACGTGCCAAGTGAGGACGAGCTTCTTGAAGATATTCTTTTACGATTAAGGCGGCTCGAGGAGCAATGGGAATAATCCGTTCTTTATGCCCTTTACCAAAGCAGCGCACATCACCAATGTCTACGTTTATATCATCTGAGTTTAAAGACACCAACTCACTCACTCTCATGCCACTGGCATATAATAACTCAAGCATTGCCCTATCTCTCTTTGCTTCTGGAGTAGACAGCTTAGCCGGTTGCTTCAGCAAAAGCATAGCCTGACTCACTGAAATAGGTTTGGGCAATGACTTTCCCGTCTTAGGTGAACCTATATTCTGCGTTGGGTCATCCTTAATATTACCTTCAGCCACCATAAACTTAAAGAAGGACTTAGCCGCAGCTATTTTACGAGCCACAGTAGTGGCAGCATAACCCCGCTCCTTAAGATTAAGTAGATAGCTCAGCATCCCCTGCCGGCTAAAATCAGCCCACGACGGAGGAAGACCGTGCTTGGCAACCTCTTCTTCAACAAAGATAGTTAATTGATAAAGGTCATTACGGTAAGCAACTACTGTATTTTCAGAAAAGCCCTTTTCCACAATCAGATAACTTAGAAAGCTATCAATATCCTCTTTCACCATACCTCCTGACTACTAAACAAAATAATAACCCTGCCCCCTCATCCTTTCCCTAATAACCGGCCTCTAGGGTGATTCATTATATTTTAACATAACTAATGAATGAGCAAAAGGCTTACTCATATTTGGAAAAGGCCAGCTCCTCTCGGGTGATAATTTCAATAAGGGCTGGCTGCCCTGCGTCTACCGTTTTCTTCGCCCTTTGGAGTGCTGGAATGATATCAGATGGCTGCTCCACTCTTTCGGCATAGCCTCCGAGTCCTTCAGCTATTTTGGCATAGTTTCCGGAAAGACAGTCGAAATTATAGTGCTCAGACGCTAGCGGATATCTTTCCTTGTATCCCCCAAGACAAGAGTTATTTAAAAGAATGGTAATAATAGGAATTCTCTCTCTCACCGCTGTCTCAAAATCCATACCTACCATTCCAAAAGCAGCATCACCCATAACGTTAACTACAGTTTTATCTGGCTTGGCTAACTTGGCACCCATAGCAAAGCCCATTCCGGCACCCAGCGTAGTTGTTTTTCCCCAACCAATATAGCCCCCCGGTATAATACATTCGTAGAAGGGAACCATCTGGTCTCGCGGGTTCCCAGAGTCATGGGTTATGATTGTTTCTCTTCTGTCCAATACCTGCATAATGTCCCAGATTGCCCGGTAGGGGTTAATAGGAACCTCATTAGAGGTAAGCTTTGGCATCCATTCTTTCAACCATTCGACCTTGACCACCTTAATCTCTTTGGCAACTGCAACTTTTCCTTTTCTACTTTCTGGACCGATTTGTTCTTTGATTTCATCGATAAGTTGCCCCAGAACCAGCTTGGCATCTCCTATAATGGCGTGCTCTATAGAATAGTCTTTATTTATATCACGTTCATCTACAGTTGACTGCATAATGACTTTGCCAGCCGGGATAGGAGTTGTGAACATCTCCTTTGTGCAACTGGAACCAATGGCAAATACCAGGTCAGCCTTCTTTAGAAAGTGCATCACCATTTTCGGGCGGGTTAGTCCACCAGTTCCAAGAGATAACGGATGATTCTCAGGAAAAGCACTCTTACCTTGCATTGTTGTGAACACTGGAATCTGAAGCAACTCAGCCAATTCACGTAGCTCATCCCAAGCGCTGGCGTAAAGAACTCCATTTCCAGCACGAATGACAGGATTTTTGGCTGCTATCAGAGCCTTGGCTACTTTCTTCACATCACTGGGGTCTCCTGCAGTCTTAACGGCTTTTACAGGCTTGTACTGAAACAAGGTATCGTCAAATTCCTCCTGTAAAACATCCAGTGGAACCTCAAGCATTACCGGGCCAGGTCGTCCCATTCTAAGGTAACTAAAGGCGCGTCTCATCATCTCTGGCACCCGATCCGCAAAGTTGACCATATCCACCCATTTGGTTATTTCCTGGTAGTTTTTCACCGCCATGAAATTTGGAGGTGTTAATTGATGCCTCAAAGACCCGCCTGGTAATACTAGAATTGGTACAGAGTCAGCAAAGGCTTGGGCTACACCTGAAAAAGCATTTTCAATTCCTGGTCCGTGCTGGACTATGCAGACACCCGTGCGCTTACCATTTGAAGTTCGGGTAAAACCGTCGGCAATGTTCACCGCTACCCGCTCTGTCCTGTTCTTTATGAACCTAATGCTTTCTTCGGCTAATGCTTCTATTATAGGGTTGTGCGGGAAACCGGTGGCAAACTCTACCCCTTCCATTTTTAGGATTTTAGCTACAGCAGTTTTACCTTTCATTTGGTTTGCATTTCCTTTGTCATGGTTTGAAGAGCTGCTTTCACTCCTGCGCCTGGCTCCACTGGGTAGCTTTCTGCAGCAAGTATTTTCTCTAGAGCAGATAAGAAGAGTAGCACGTTCTCTCCAGTAGATGAATGTCCCATAAGCCCAATACGCCAGATGCGTCCTTTCAACGGCCCCAAACCCCCACCGATCTCAATGCCAAACTCGTTGAGAAGTCTCTGCCTCACTCGCAAGTCATCGACGTCTGATGGGATACGTACTGATGTCAGTGTGCTTAACCGATGACCTTCCTGAGCGTGCAGTGTTAATCCCATAGCTTCAATCCCGGCTTTAAGAGCTGACCCATGCTTAAGGTGACGCTGCCAGCGGGTTTCCAGCCCCTCCTCCGCGATTAGGACGAGAGCTTCGTGTAGAGCATATATCATGCATATAGGGGCCGTATGGTGATAAAACCTTCCCTCGGACCAGTAGGAAGAGAGTAGCGAGAGGTCGAGATACCAACTCTGCACCTTACGGGTACGTGCCTCTATCACCGCTACGGCTTTTTGGTTGGCGGTAAAGGGGGCAAGACCTGGGGGACAGCTTATACATTTCTGCGTGCCACTGTAGCAAACGTCAATGCCCCAGTCATCTACAGCCACCTCCTCTCCACCTAAGGATGTAACGGCGTCCACTAAGAGAAGGGCTTCATATTGCTTGGCTAGACGGGAAACCTCGGTGAGGGGCTGGAGGATACCCGTAGAGGTTTCAGCGTGAACCAATGCCAGAAGTTTCACTCGTTTCTGAGCTTTCAAGGCAGTTTCAATGGTTTCAGGTTCAATAATCCTCCCCCACTCTGCAGCCACTTGGATCACTTCAGCACCACATCTTAGCGCATTATCTACCATCCGTTCCCCGAAAAGACCGTTGACTCCTATGACGGCAACATCCCCCGGTTCTAAAAAGTTACAAAAGCCGGCTTCCATTCCAGCTGACCCTGTACCAGAGATGGGGTAGGTAAGCCTATTCTCCGTCTGAAAGAGAGTGCGGAGGAGTTTCACGGTATCATCCATTATATTAAAAAAGTACGGGTCTAAGTGCCCCACCATTGGTGCCAGCATAGCCTGCTGGACACGAGGGGAAATATTACTGGGTCCAGGACCCAAGAGAGTCCGGTACGGCGGATTTAGGCATTGGTATGAAGAATTAGACATAAAGAACTACCCCCTTTTCTATTATTATAGGCATCTTTGAAGTGATGATGATGCATATTCTAAATAGCTTAGATACCTTTGTCAATCATTTAACAAAGAGTGTTTGCGAACAGTGAAGTTAGCCAAAATTTAGCTTTATATATTACAGGAGAAATCTGCAGATATATAGCCAAAGTGGATTGCAAATTATGCTCAGCAGTTGTATACTGTGAGCATAGTATGAGAGATGGTTCTTAGTAAAAATAATTCAAACATTTGGCTTTCATGGGAGAGGTGTTAATGCTACTACCTGAAGAAGGCAAAGCGCAATCAACAACCTCGGCAGGTAATATGAAAACCGAGGTTTTTTCATTATCAAAAGCTAAGGCTAAATCCGTATCTGTTGAGGAAATGAAGGCGATAGCCAAGAAGCTGCGTCGCCACATTATTTCTATGACCGGCAAGGCGGGTAGTGGTCACCCCGGCGGTTCCCTGTCAGCAGTAGAGATTGTTACCGCTCTTTATTTCAGGGTACTGCGACATAAGCCAGCAGACCCTCGGTGGTTAGACAGAGATAGGTTTATCTTGAGCAAAGGTCATGCTGCGCCTCTGCTCTATGCTGTCTTGGCTGAATGTGGCTACCTCCCAATAGATGAATTACTCACGCTAAGACAACTAGACAGTTGTCTTCAGGGTCACACTGATTGCACACTTACCCCTGGTGTAGAAATGTCAGCCGGCGCTCTGGGGCAGGGGCTATCCTTTGCCATTGGTGTCGCTCTAGCCGGTCGTCTCAACTCACAGAAGTACAGGATATATGTGCTACTGGGGGATGGCGAGTGTGATGAGGGGCAGGTATGGGAAGCGGCTATGGCCGCCGCTCACTTTAAGACGGACAACCTGGTAGCTATCGTGGATAACAACGGACAGCAGATTAATGGTTGGAATCGTGATGTAATGAACCTTGACCCTCTTAATAAGAAGTGGCAAGCCTTCGGCTGGCATGTTATTGAGGTTGATGGTCATGACCTCACCCAACTTATTGGTGCTTTTGAGCAGGCAAAACCAGTTAAAGGGAAACCAACCGTCATCATTGCCCGCACCATTAAGGGCAAAGGGATCAGCTTTATGGAAAATAACCCCGATTTTCACGGTAAAGCACCCAATGCTGAGCAAGTAGAGATAGCACTAAAGGAGCTGAAATAGAAATGTCTCAGGAAGTTTCCCTGAGGGAAGCTTATGGCAAGACCTTGGTCGAACTGGGTAAGGAGAATCCAGATATTGTGGTGCTGGATGCTGACCTGTCGCCGTCAACTATGACCCATTTTTTTGCCAGTGAGTTCCCTGATCGCTTCTTTGACTGCGGTATCGCTGAGCAAAATATGGTAAGTATTGCCGCTGGATTGGCAGCCTCCGGCAAAATACCATTTGCCAGCACCTTCGCCGTTTTCCTCCCCGGACGTTGCTTTGACCAAGTTCGTATGTCTATTGCTCAACCCGGATTCAATGTTAAACTGGTTGCTACTCACAGCGGCATCAGTGTCGGTGAGGATGGCACCTCACACCAAGCTGTTGAAGACCTGGCTCTGATTGGTTCTCTGCCCGGTTTTACAGTTATTGTACCGGCTGATGCCATTGAAACTGTCCAGGCAGTAAAGGTAGCTGCAGCTAACTATGGACCCTTTTACATCAGGCTGTGCCGTCCCAAAATACCTTTGGTCTATAATGAGAGCTACCGCTTCAATCTGGGTAAGGCAGTAAGTATGAGGCAAGGCAAGGATGCCACTATTATAGCTATTGGTCTCATGGTAGCAGCAGCCCTTGAAGCTGCTGACAACCTGAAACAAAAAGGTATTGACTGCAGCGTTGTGAACATGTCTACCCTAAAACCCATTGATGAGGCAGCCATCATTAAAGCAGCTACTGACACCGGAGCCATAGTTACCGCCGAAGAACACCTGGCGCATGGCGGACTGGGCAGTGAGGTAGCACAAGTAGTAGCTAGGCATCATGCGGTGCCTATGGAGTTTGTGGCAATTAAGGACACCTACGCCAAATCGGGCAAATCAGATGAGCTTCTACAGAGGTATGGACTCACCGCTAAAGACATCGAACAGGCAGTGAGGTCAGTAGTAAAGAAAAAGGCAAGCTAGAGATCACGGGGGAATGAGAAACACAGCCTAAGACACAACAAGCCGTTTAACATCCTTTGGAATAGAGTTCAATGGCCACCTACACCTCAATCTGCACACTACGTCTCGTCGTGAGGAAATGAGTAAAACCTACCAGGCAAGGCAGCCCCATACTATAAGTAATGAGCACCCAGGGAACCCCAAGCCACCAGCACACCAGAGGTAGCGGGATAAACAGAACGCAACTAGCTAGAGTTACTTTCTTCTTGATTAAGAGAGTGGCTAACGCTGGTCCGGCCAAGATTAGCATTGGCTGAGTGACTAAGGCTAGCAGCACGCCAATAGTAGTTGCCTCCCCCCGGCCACCCCTGAAACCACTAAAGATTGACCAATTATGACCGACAACTGCAGCTCTACCGGTAAGCAAGAGAACTACCTGAGGCAAACTGGCTAACTGAGCAATAAAAATCGCCAGCACCCCTTTACCAGCATCAATGAAAAATATGCTCACTCCGGCTTTAGCCCCTAGCTCATGAAAAGCATTACGGGCACCCATATTGCCATCACCCATTTGCCGAATATCTCCGCCCTTAAACCAACGCCCGGCAATATAAGCGGTGGGGATAGCACCAAAAAAGTAACCCAATAACACTATCAGCCAAGGCATATTTATCGTTCCCTTGGTGCCGAGGGTGGGACTCGAACCCACAAGGATTGCTCCGGCGGATTTTAAGTCCGCTGCGTCTGCCTATTCCGCCACCCCGGCCTTGAAGCTAAAAGACACTATTCTGCTGACATAAGAGCAAGAGTTGGCGTTAATTTGGCGTTAATTTTATTTATTACCCTGTTTACCCCTGCTGGTAACACTTCATCTAGCAGCGCCATAGCATCTTCTTGCATACCCTCAATTATATGAGAATAAACATCCATTGTAAATGCAACGCTCGCATGTCCCAAAGCCTCTGAAATTACTTTAGGTTTTGCCCCGCGTAATAACATAAGAGGAGCAAACGTATGCCTCAGGTCATGAAATCTCACACGCTCCAGCCCAGCACGCTTCACTATCCTGGCAAACTCATGGCTTAATAGAGAGGGGTCGACTGGTCTCCCGTCGTAATTGGAGAATACCAGGTCGTCCAAGCCGAGGACTCCACCCAACTCCAGATATAGAACCTCTCGTTCCTTCCTGTAGTCTCGCAGGAATAGACTTAACTTTGGGGTCATAGCAACCCTTCTCCTGCTGCGATCGGTCTTGGGCTGCTGGAATGTGCAGATTCCACGCCGTTTATAGAGCGTCTGGTTGACCGAAATCGAGAGCATATCGAGGTCAATATCCCGCCATCGCAGACCCAGTAATTCGGCCTGGCGCAGCCCCGATGAGATAGCCATATAGATGACGGAGAAAAATTGATTACCAGATGCTGCCTCTAGTAAGGTCTCTACCTCTGCTGGAATTAGGGTGCGCATGGTCTTACCTTTCCACGATGGCGCAACGACCAGCTCGCAGATGTTCCTGCCCAGGATACCCTGCCTAACAGCATACCGCAGGGACTGAGATAGTAGCCTGTGGTGCTTTTGAACCGTCCTGGCCGATAAGTCCTTTCCAGTCTTGTCCATAGCCCTACCGTAATATGTCTGTATGGTTTGGGGGGTTAGCTGCCGTAGCTGGCTTTGACGTCGGTTTTGACCCGCAGCCTTGCTGCCGGGTTGAGCGATTTGTTATATATTTTTACAGTTCACCTTTTAAATAACCTTTCCGTTTTTCTTCTGGAAATTTCTCAATTGCATACCTTAACATGGTGCGAGGCATGCTTTTGTAGTATTT
>SDBU01002168.1_pt1 | contig 26726 bp, 17 predicted proteins | sample 2277071 | NCBI WGS metagenome assembly SDBU01 (sample SAMN10397929, study PRJNA504765) | marine sediment metagenome | isolation source: marine sediment core GS08_GC12, 126 cmbsf | place: Arctic Ocean: Gakkel Ridge, Loki's castle | collected 2008 | reverse complement strand
TCTTTCTTCATGGGCAGGTAGACAAATGCAGCCCGCCTTTCCTCCCGGAGAGAGCCCATGGCGTGTTTCAGCGCCCGCAGATGCGCCGTGGCAAAGCGCTGGTCGCGGGTGAGCTGATGAAGCATGGCCAGGGTCCCTGCCGCGCGCATGTGATCGGCCATGTTGTATTCTTCCTCGGTCTCCTGGGCCGCCGGATGGTAGGTCGGCAGAAAGGAGCCGTCGGCCTGCTGGGTCCTGAGGAGCCACAGCCCTGCGCGAAAGGCGGCGCGAACCATTTGTTCGGGCTGGGGATTAGGCAGAAGGACGTTTGCTCTGTAAACGTTGAGTACTTCGCCGCCGGGCTTCTGTTCCACAAAGCCGGCGGTCGTGAGCCGCTCCGCGCGAAGGCCGGCGGGCGGGGACGTGGACTCCTGCGCGATGTAGACCGCCTTGAGGATGTCCAGTTCGCGCCAGTGCCGGAAAAGCATGAGCGGGCTGAAATACACCGTTCGGCCGTCGCCAGTGCAGGCCAACCCGTCCAGCCCGGCACGGAGCTCGCCGGCCAGCAGGTAACGGCTCTTCGCCGGTACAGGCTCACGCTTTACCACCACGTCAATTTGCAGGACGCCTTGTGCCAAGGTCTCCTCGCCCTTGGGCATCTTGGCAGAGTATTCGACCAGTCGGTCAGCGGCCTCGACCGCCGACTCCTCCAGGCTGGGCCGGACCGCCGTATGGCGGAACCCGGTGGGACCTGAGCGATACAGACTGACCATCAGCGGCAGGTTCAGCGTTTCTTTGAGGGCCGGGGGAAGGAGGCTCTCCGAGGACGGCGTGTCCGGCGTTATGCGCTGACGAATGAGCTTGATGAGGGCGGCCCCTTCCGACGCGCCAAGGGAGACCTGCGGCCCTTCGTCCTGAGCCCAGCTCGCATTGACGCCGAAGACAAAGACCGCGACGCTGAGGAGGAATGCGACGGCAGGCCCCGAGTATGTCGGGAAGGCGGCGTCGCTATTTGACAGTCTCATGCTGTTACCATGATCCTTTCGGCTGCGGCGAAGTACTCAGTTTCTCAGACCCGTGAAGAACTCGCGAAATGTCGCACTTCCCCAGGAGCTTCGCCCCCATCTCTGAGAGGCTGCCATGTCGAGGTTCAAGGCGCGGCGGCATGCTTGCCGTTCGGCAGGTTCGAGGACCTGAGCCACGACGAAGGGTTGCAGCCCCTTTGGAGGGCCGTCCGCCGTTTGACAAGCTTGCGGCTCTGAGCGCAGACGACAAGCGGCGCTGCTTACGCGTTCCGCTTCAGCTCCTTCACAGCGGTCTCTCGGTCCGGAAGCACTTCGAACAATCGCGTGAGAAGGGCCGATTCGAGGATGTCCATCACCGCCGGGTGAACCGGCGCCAGGGCCAGGCGGGCGTTCCGTGAGCGGATATGCTTGTATATCGAGACCAGGACGCCCAGGCCCACGCTGGAAATGTACTCGACTCGAGAGAGGTCGATCACGATCAGCCGGCCCTCTTTCGTGTTTTCTCGAAGGGCGTCTCTGATTTCGGTGAGGTTGTCGTCGGAGATGCGCGAGACCATGATCTCGACAATGTCCACGCCGTCCTGCTTCGTCCTGACGACGGTCTCGGCCTCTTCAGTCGGAGGGGCCTCCGGCTCGACGGCGGCGCGAGCCTCGGCCTCCTCCGGCTCGACCTGACGATGGCGCACGGCCCGGATCCGGTTGCCCTTTGAGCTGTATTGGAGCGCGTCGAAGTAGTTGTCCATGAGAACGACGCCCCGGCCCGCGTCGCGAAAGATGAAGTCCGGGTCATCCGGGCTCGGGATGTCCTGCGAGCTGAAGCCCTCGCCCTCGTCTTCCACAACAAGGCCCCATCGCTCGGCGTCGGCAAACAGGTTGATGTGCACGAGTTTTGTCGGGTCGAGCTTGTTGCCGTGGACCATGGCATTGGTGAGCACCTCCTCGAGACACAGCTCGGCGCGATGGCTTCCGGTCCAGGGCAGGCATTCGCGACTGATCAGCTCCTTGAGCATCCTGAAGACCAAAGGCGTCTTGCACGAAAGCTGCGTCGGAATGGTGATGTCGAGGATACGCTCTCCGAACGGTTCGAGAGACTGGTCCGTAAATTCCATGAGCAAACTCCCCGTTGCAAAGCGAATCAGCTACTGAAGCCGGCCACTTCCAGCTTCTGACGCAAATCTTCCTTGTCTACCGCCTTGGCGAGCGCCTCTTCGGCGGCCACCTTGTCCTCCATAACCAGTTTCAGGAGCGCGTCGTTCAGGCAGATCATCCCGAGCTTGGCGCTCACCTGCATTATCGAGGGGATCTGGTAGGTCTTTCTCTCGCGAATGTTGTTCCGCACGGCCGAATTGATCACCAGCACCTCCATGGCGGCGATGCGGCCTTTGCCGTCTTTGCGCTTGAGCAGGGTCTGGGCAACGACACCTCTTAGACTGACGGAGAGCATGGTCCGGATCTGCGCCTGCCGGTCTGCAGGAAACTGGTCTATCAAGCGGTCCACGGTTGAGGCGGCGGTCGTCGTGTGAAGCGTTGCGAACACGAGGTGTCCGGTCTCGGCCGTGGCGATGGCCATCTCTGCGGTCTCCAGGTCGCGCATCTCGCCCACCAGGATGATGTCCGGGTCCGCGCGCAGCCCCGATCTCAAGGCGGCCGAAAAAGAACGGGTGTGATCGTGGACCTCGCGCTGATGAACGAGGCACTGCTTGTTCTCATGAATGAATTCGATAGGGTCCTCGATGGTGATGATGTGATCCTTGCGTGTTTGATTGACCAGATCGAGCAAGGCCGCCAGCGTAGTGGTCTTGCCCGATCCGGTGGGGCCCGTAACCAGAATGAGCCCCTGGGGCAGCTGGCAGAATCCTTTGACCGTTTCCGAAAGGCCGAGCTCGTCCACGGTCATGATATCGCTCGGGATCAATCGAAATGCTCCGGCCGGACCTCTGCGATCACGGAACACGTTGCACCGAAATCGCGCAACGTTCTCCAACTCGTAAGCGAAATCCGTCTCGCCCCATTCGCGGAACTCCTTCTTGTTCCGTTCCGGCATGATCTCTTGAACGAGCTCCTCCACTTCCGCCGGCGCGAGCGGGTCCATGTTCAGCGCCACAATGGTCCCGTTCAGGCGGATCATGGGCCGGGCGCGGGAGCTGAGGTGAAGGTCGGAGCCGTTCTGTTTGTTCAGAAAGACAAGATACTTGTCGAGAGTGGGCAACTAAGCGCTCCCTGTCTCACACATGAGCTGTCCTTTGAAGCCATTAGAATCATACTGGGCCGCGTACGAAGGTGTCAAGATGGCGGCCGCGGGCCCTGGCGATGGACACGCCCCGTGCGTCCGTGTATTATTGCACATCCATTCTTCCTGAGGAGGCGGCGCTGTGGACCTGAAAGCGCTCATCCGCAACGTTCCGGGCTTTCCCAAGCCGGGCATCGTATTCCGCGACATTACCACGCTCATCAAGGACGGCGCTGCGCTCGACGAGGTTGCCACCCGGCTGGCGGACCATTTTCGAGAGAAGAGGCCGGACCTTGTCCTGGGCGTCGAGGCGCGCGGATTCATCATCGGTGCGGCCGTTGCGCTCAAGCTGGGCGTCGGCTTCATCCCCGCTCGAAAAAAGGGAAAACTCCCCGCGAAGACCATCTCCGCCGAGTACGAGCTTGAATACGGCACGGACTCCGTCGAGATTCATGCGGATGCCATCCATTCGGGTCAGAGGGTGCTGTTTATAGACGACCTCCTGGCCACCGGCGGGACCGCCGAGGCGAGTGCGAGGCTCATAGAGCAGGCCCGGGGCGAGGTCATCGGGTGCGGGTTTATGATAGATTTGGCCTTCCTGAAGGGCGCGGACAAGCTGAAGAAATACGAAGTCTTCTCGCTCGTGCAGTATGAGAGCGAGTGAGGTTCACTCGGCTCGCTTGCCCCCTCTCGCGGCCCGGGCCAGAGCCTGAATTATCCTGCCGGGCAGTGGCCGCGCCATCTCTATGGCCCGGCGCTCACACACCTCCGAGCAGCAGTAGCAGCTTATGCACCGGCGCCGGTCCACCTGGATTCGGCCCTCGATTTTGTGCATGGCGCCCGTCGGACAGTTCGCAATGCATTCTCCGCAGAGTACGCACCGGTCGTCCATGACCGTCGCGTAGCAGGAGCACAGCTCGTCCAGCGCCCACCGCAGGAGGCTGTTGGGAAACAGGTTCAGGAACGCGCTGGTGACGTGCTGGGGCGGCCTTTTGAAGTTCTGCACCGCCAACTCGCGGGGCGGCGCGCCCAGCAGGTCAATACGCTCCAGCAGCCCTACGCCGAGGCCGCGCGCCTCGGCCAGCCGCGTAGTGTCCACCTCGTCGCGGCGGAATCCCACGATCTCGGCGGCCGCCGCGTCCACTGCCGCGCAGTCGTCGCCGGCCAGGACCACACCCAAGTGCCTCGGCCTTCCCGCCTCCGGACCGTTGCCCTCCATGGCCACCACTCCGTCCATGATTGCCAGATGCGGTCGCGCTACGGCATGGATGTCCAGTAGCGCGTGAGCCAGCGCGACCGGCTTCGGCGCGGCCGAATGGATGTCCTTCTTGCCCCGGCCGCGCACAAGGCCCATCTGGTTCTTCACCGCGCCGGTCAGTAGTGTCAGACCGTGCGTCTTCAGCTTGGGCAGGGTCACGAAAAGGTCCACGTCGCGCAGGATCTCGGGAATGCTCACGGTCCGCAGCACGCGATAGTCCGGCACCGACTCCTCCACGACCGGGGCGCGGTCGAAGTCAACGATCTGCGCGCCGGTCTCCCCGGCTACTCGATCCACGCCGGTCGTCTTGATGGCCTTTGCGGTCGAGCCCGGACTGAGGCTCCCGCACGAATCGCCGATGAGCACCGACCATCCCCTTTCGGCGAACAGCTCGGCCGCTGCGCGAATGAGCTCGGGGTGGGTGTTCACCGCCCGCTCCAGCGGGTCACTGTGGCTCAGCAGGTTCGGCTTCAGAAGAACCTTTCCCTTCGCACGCAGCAGGTCGTCCGTTCCCGGGAGCAGCGCAAGCGCTTCGCGCACGGCGTCTCGGACGCGATCGCGCGAGTAGTCCGTGCATCTTGTCAGAGCGACGGACGCCCGCGACGTAGTCATGCCTTTCTGCATAGTCAGTTTTCGTCCGAGTCAGCATTCCCGTGAACTCGCATAATTCAGTTTAGCAGGCGCAACGCCACCGATAAAGCCGCTCGAGATGACCTTGCAAAGGAATCCTCTGCACTATAGAATCCGCGTCGTCTGGAGGAGACTGCCGGCGCCCACGCCTGAGGCGGACAAGCTCGCCCGGCAGCTTCAGACTTCCGTTACTCGTGCGAAGTCCATTAGCTCACATTACCTGATCGGCAAGAGGGCATATCTATGCCGGAAGACAGCAACAGCGACAGGCCGCTGCTCTCAGTGGTAATTCCGGTCTTCAACGAGAAGACCACTATTGAGCAGATCCTGGCCAGGGTAAGCGCGACGCCGTATGACAAAGAGATCATAATCGTGGACGACGCATCCACGGACGGCACGCGCGACATCCTCAAGAAGCTCGAAGCCGGCGGCGAGGACGCGCCGCAGACCCAGGTTCGCGTTTTCTATCACGACCAGAATCAGGGGAAGGGCGCGGCGCTTCGGACGGGATTCGAACAGGCCCGCGGCCAGATCGTCCTGATCCAGGATGCCGACCTCGAGTACGACCCGGCCGACTACCCTGCTCTACTCAAGCCCATCCAGGACGGGCGGGCCGACGTGGTGTATGGCTCGCGATTTATCGGCGGCCCGCATCGCGTGTTGTTCTTCTGGCATCGGCTGGGCAATTACTTGGTAACGCTCCTCAGCAACATGCTCACAAACCTGAACCTGACCGACATGGAGACCGGTTACAAGGTCTTCCGCCGGGATATCGTGCAGAGGATCCACATCAAGAGCAATCGGTTCGGCGTGGAACCGGAGCTGACCGCAAAGCTGGCGCGTATGGGCGCCCGGATCTACGAGACCCCCATCTCTTACAGCGGCCGCGACTACGCCGAGGGCAAGAAGATAACCTGGCGCGACGGCCTGGCCGCTTTGTGGCACATCTTCCGGTTCAGATTCTTCGGCTGAGCGTCCGATTTGCTCTCCTGACTGTGCTTCGCCTTCCAACGCACTAAACACGTGTGCAGCAACATTGAGGTCTGGCCACTCTTTGGGTGGCACGGCGGGTCCCGTCCCGCCGTGCGGTTTCTCAGGTCACGGCTTTCGGTGGGGCACGACTGCCCGCCTTCGGCGGGCCCGGCCACGCCATGACGCGCAAGCGTGCCAGCCCACCTTCGGTTTCCTGAAAGGCTGTTTGGCTCCGGCCCGCGTTCTGTCCGCGCAGGGCCCCATAGAACGGGCGTGAGGCGGCGCTTCATTTCCGGCCGGCCGTGCTGAACGAAGTGTAGTCCTGACTCAAAGGCTGGAAGACAGTTGACATCTCTTGCACTGCGGACAAGAATGATGACCAGAGTGGTTTCCGGACGGATAATGCGGGACGGGACTCTCGTGCGCGGCCCGCGGTTGCAGGTTTTTTGATGGGGAGGGGATGGCATGGCTCTCAATGTAACGCGAGTGGGCGTGTGGGTGGCCGGCATCGAAGATCAACCGGGTGGGCTGGCGGCCAAGCTTGTCCCACTGGCCCAGGCGGGCGCGAACCTCGAATTCGTTATCGCCCGACGTGCGCCGGAGAAACCGGGCACCGGCGTGGTTTTCGTGACGCCGATCAAAGGCGCCAAACAGATGAAGGCCGCGGCCGCGGCCGGATTCCGAAAGACCAGCCATCTGCAGTCTGTGCGCGTCGAAGGCCGCGACAAGCCCGGCCTGGGCGCCAGGATCGCGGAGGCCGTGGCGGCCAAGGGCATCAACCTGCGCGGTCTGTCCGCCGCAGTGATCGGCAGGCGCTTTGTCGCGCATCTTGCCGTGGACAGAGCAGCCGACGCCAATAAGATCGTGCGCCTGCTGAAAGCGATGTCCTGAAGAAGCACGACGTGAAATGAAGGCGCCGATGAGCCCGCCTCCACAAAGGCTGCTTCGGCGGGCGAGCGTCCGCTCTTGGGAGATTTCGAGTGCGGGGGAAGGCTGATGCCCGACGACGGTCGGATTCTTCGCGTGCGTGTGAGTCAGGAGGACATCAGGAAGACGTATGCGGCGCTGAGCCCGTTCTACGGCGTGCTGGAGGACAGGTTCGAACGTCAGCCCAGGCAGCGCCTGCTCGAGATGCTCGAACTGCGGCAAGGAGAGCGCGTCCTCGAGATCGGTGTGGGCGCCGGATGCGGGGTGGAGTCTATCGCGCGGGCGGTGGGGGAGAGCGGCGAGGTTTGCGGCGTGGACATCACTCCTGAGATGCTGTCCCAGGCGCGACGAAGGATCGGGCGAGCCGGGTTTTCCGGGCGCGTGGAGCTGAAGCAGGGCGATGCCAGAGAGCTGTCCTGTGGGCAAGGAACCTTCGACGCCGTCTACATGCTCAGCACCCTCGAACTCTTCGACACGCCCGACATCCCCAAGGTGCTGCGCGAGGTCAAACGGGTCCTCACGTTGGACGGCCGGCTGGGTCTCGGAAGCTTCTCCAGAGAGGGCCATGAGCAGTCGGTTCTGCTGAGAGCGTACGAATGGCTTCACCATCGGGCGCCGCGCTACGCAAGCTGTCGGCCCATCTACGTGGAGCGGTCGTTGCGGGAAGCGGGCTTTCGTCTCTTGAAAAGCGACGACCTGCTCCTCGGAGGCATTTTCCCAATGAAGCTGGTTGTGGCCAGGCCGCAAGAGGAGGATGGATCGGTTGGCGGCGAGAACTGAGCGGAGTGTCAGGTTCGTCAGATCGCGGCGAGTCAAATGCCATTGGTGCCAGGGCTCGCGGTAACTTGGAAACCAGGAGGGTGTGATGCAAAAAGGGGATTTCCTTCAAATCGTCGGCGCCGGCGGTGGGACCGAATACGCCCCTGTAGCCGGGATGCTCCAGAGCGGTTACAGCTTTGCGGGCTACTACAACAGCGCGCTGAACGCGGGTCTCGACGCCACGTGCGTGATCCTCAACGCGCGACTCGTGGACCTCAGATCGACCGCGGACGTGCCCACCAGGCCGCATGTGTCGGACTTCAATGAATTCGTGGAAGACATCGTTCTGAAGAACTATCTTTCGGACCAGCCGCCGCAGGCCCCGCGCAGCGATCTTTACGGGAAAAGCATCCCGCTGGCGGCCATCCCCTATGACCAAATCGCCGTGGTTTATCCGGTGGGACAGATCGGCAAGATGATGCAGGCAGTACAGCGCGAAAGCAAGAAACTCCCCAGCTTCCTTGACTTCGACGACAAGAGCCTGGTCTTGAAGGTTCTTCGGACCAAACTGTGGTAGTCGGGTCTGTCCCCGTACAGGCTGGTCCCGCGCCAAGCGCCATTCAAGGCTGACTCCGCCGCGTCTGGGCCTCTTCAGCGCTAGGACCGTTGAAGAAGTGCACAGTGGGCGGAAATCCGAAGTTCACGCCGATCGTAAGTCGGTGTGGCGCAACCGCCCCCGGTTGCGGGTCCTCCGCCGAGGGCGGCGGAGCCACACTTCTTCAACGGCCTCTTAGGCGATAAGGGTCAAGACCGCCACTCTTCGAGATGGCGCACGAGGGCCGTCTGAATCGCCCTCAGCCGGTCCGTAAGGCGGCGGCGCTCCTCACGGCTGCACATAAATTCCCCATGCTCCATATCCATGGCTTCCAAGCCCCGGAAGAAGTACGAAGGTTATCGTTGACACGACGATAGTCTTCGTATATGATCCCCCTGGAGTCGACAATTCACGAGCCAATCGCAGGGGAGGGACCCAATGACCAAGCCAGATTTACGACGGCCGACCGACGCGGAACTGGAGATTCTCAGGGTGCTCTGGCAGCGCGGCCCCAGCACGGTCCGGCAGGTTCACGAGGACCTGCCGCGCACGAGACCGACCCGCTACACAACCACGCTGAAGCTCATGCAGGTCATGACAGAGAAGGGCCTGGTCTCGCGGAACGAGTCGCAGCGCGCCCACCTCTATCGGCCCAAGCTGCCAAGAGAACAGACCCTGCGGCACCTCACCCGCGACCTGCTCGAGCGCGCCTTCGGCGGGTCGGCACAGACGCTCGTGATGCACGCCCTGCGAGCAAAGAAGGTCTCGCCCGAGGATCTGACGGACATCCGAGAGCTCCTTGACGAAATCGAGGGGGGAAGGAAATGACCGGGCTGAGTGCTTTCCTGTCGCAGCCTATCGTCGAGCGAATAGGCTGGGCGCTCATGCATTTCGTCTGGCAGGGCGCGGCTGTGGCGCTGCTCTTGGCCGTCGCGCTGAGGGTGCTGCGCCGGCGCTCTCCGAACGTCCGTTACGTGGCCGCATGCCTGGCGCTTGTGGTGATGGTGGCCGCGCCGATTGCCACCATGTTGAGAATGACTCCGGCGCCGGCCATGGAGGCGGCTGCTGAGCCGCTGCCATTCGCCCTGCCGGAAATCGCAGAGCCGGCGCCAGTCGCGGCGCCGCCGATTGCCTTGCATGAAGAACCTGCGCTGCCTGAGCCTTCGCCTGTGTCTTTGCCTATTCCTAGTCCAGCATCGCGGCTCTGGTGGGAGCGAGCGTTCGAGGTTCTTGAGGCCAGTCTGCCGTGGATCGTGATCGGCTGGGTCATTGGCGTGACGCTGCTTTCCATCCGGCTCCTGGCCGGTTGGATGAGGGTGCAACGCGTCAGGCGTTCCGGCGCCCGCGCGGCTCCCGATCGGCTGCAAGAGACCATCAAGCGCCTGTCGCATCGGCTCCGGATCAGCAGGCCGGTGCGGCTTCTGGAATCCGCGCTGGCGCAGGCCCCGATAGCCATCGGCTGGCTCCGTCCGGTTATCCTGTTGCCGGCCAGCGCCATGACGAGGCTTACTCCGGACCAACTGGCAGCCATCCTCGCCCATGAGTTGGCTCACATCCGGCGCTATGACTATCTGGTCAACCTGTTTCAGAGCGTGGTGGAGACGCTGCTCTTCTATCATCCGGCCGTCCACTGGGTCTCGTATCGCATCCGCGCGGAACGCGAGAATTGCTGTGACGACCTGGCTGTCGCCGCGTGCGGCGACTCAATGACCTACGCCCGCGCTCTAACCGAGCTTGCCGAATTACGCCAAGCCGAGATTCCGTTGGCCGTAAGTGCCGGCGGCGGCAGACTCCTGAACCGCATCCGCCGAGTCGTCGGCCTGCCTGAGCGCGACACTGTGGGTCGCGCCGGCTGGCTCGCCGCAACACTCATCCTGGCCGCACTCATCACCAGCGCCGTCATCATCTACGGCCGCACAGCCGGAGATGCACAGAAACCTATTACACAGACAAGCGCATTAGAGAGTGAAGAGCCCGCTTGGGGTGAGCCCGTAGAGGGCGTGCAGGTTCGGCTGCGGGCGGACAAGACCGTCTGGGAAGCTGGAGAGGTTCCGACGTTCAAGGTCGATGTCCGGAACGAAGGGCCGCATGAAATGACGCTGTGCCCGACACAGGAGAAATGTGAGGTCGAATTTGATGGTGAATGGTACCGCTGGTCTGGAGTGAGCGCGTATTCGCCGAAAGCAGTGCCCAAGGGCGGGATGGCTGAAGGGATCGTGATCTCGTTGCTCGATACGTGGCAGCGCAAGAACGACAATTCGGTTGCGGCCATTCGCCGCACAGGCAGCCGGCCGCTGCCTCTCACGCCGGGCAGACACACGGTTCGTGTGGCGTGTCAACCCGAATATCGGAAGTCAGCGCGGAAAAGGCAGGTGGTCCGCGTGGTGAGTAACGAGGTTCAGATCGAAATCCTGTCGGGCAAGCCGCCAGCGGACGAATGGGGCCCGGCAGTCGAAGGTGTGCAGTGCCGACTTCAGGCTGAAAAACCCGTTTGGAACGCGGGCGAGGTCCCAATGGTCTTGGCGAGTATGCGCAACAGCGGCGAGCGTGAGTTCAGCGTAACGCCTGTTCAGGTGGTTTACGAGCTTGAGTTCGACGGCGCGTGGTACCGGTGGGCCGATCCAGTTGAGCTGAACATTATCGTGTGGCCTCTCTCGCCTGGAGGGCGGGTCAATGGGATCAGGTTCTCTCTCGATAATCGGTGGGCCAACAAGAAGACCGCGGCGCGACTTAACGTCTCCCCTGGCAGTCACAAAGTCCGTGTCGCATTGACGGCCGACCCGATCCGTGCCCGCGCAGGTAGGCGCGTTCGGGCCATCAGCAACCCGGTTGAAATTACCGTTCTTGCTCCTAACCATGAAGCCTCCAAGCCTCACCCTAGCGGTTCCACCCCCGAGCCGGTCAGCGGGCTGGCCGGCAAAGGTCCCGAGGCCAAGAATTCCATGTCCTCCGACACCGTGTCCGGTGCCAGAAGGCTATTCGGCAAGATCATTGATACCGAAGGACGCCCGATCACTGATGCACGCGTTTCGGCGTGGACTTATACAGCGCGGCACCTCCTAAACCCTGCAATGGCGAATACTCAGACGCACGACAACGGCAGGTTCGATATGACAGTGCCCTTCCCCGACGTGTGGTATACGCTCGAGGTGCGCAAGAGTGGCTACGTCAGCGAGACACCGAATGTGCTCGGGGCTGACGGGCGGGAAATCACGGTTGTGCTCAGGGCATCATCGCAGCCCAGCCGCGTACTCGCCGGAAGCGTTTCTGATGTGGAGACCGGAGTGCCTGTCCCCGATGCACAGGTGCTTTTGATCGGCGAGCATGGTTTTCGGGGGGATGTGCGGACGAATGAGGACGGAAGGTTTGAGATGCCGGGGGTGCCGCACAACATCGGCCAAGCGGTTCTCTTCGCCAAAGCGGCTGGGCGAATCTCCCCTTTGAGGTTGATTCGCGGCAGCGATAGACGCGTTGAGGTCGTCCTTGGGGATCCGGCACGCCTGGAAGGCATCGTCACGGACGAGCTTTCGGGTAAGCCACTTGGCGGCTGCACGGTGACGGCACGGCCTCCCTTCGTAAGCGACTTCTCGCTCCAGACGACGACCGGCGACGACGGGACGTTCGGGTTCACTGAGGTCCCGCCTGGGAAATACCAGGTTGGGGCATCCAGCGAGCAGTACTACGAACCGCCGACCAGTGGTGATCGTCTCGAGCGGGCTGAGATTCCACTCAAGCCGGGAAGAACCGGATTCCTTCAGATTGCGATGAGGCGGATGGCCACGGTTGAGGGACGCGTGCTCACCTCGGATGGAGGGCCTGCGACGGACGCCGTGGTGGGGATGAGGGCCCTCTGGGAGATGGATACCAGCAAGCAGTGGCGGATCACCCGGACGGACGACCTGGGAAGGTTCATCCTTCGGACCGGTCGGCTGCATCAAAGAGAGAACATAGAGGCGTTCTCGTCCCGGCACGGCATCGGAAGCTGCATTGTGGAAAACCTGACCGAAGGTGAGACTCGCGGGAAGGTGACCATTCGGCTGTCGGGAACCGCGCGAGTTCGAGGTGTTGTGACGAACCCTTCCGGCGCGCCCATCCAAGGGATCAGGGTAAGTGCCAGTTGGATATCTGGATGGGGTCCTTCGAGCGACGCTGAAGGGCGATTCGACCTGGGCCGGATTCCGCTTCCCACGGCGAGCCGAGAAGACCCGTGCATTAGACTTATGGCCCCGCGTCCGCATCGCGGGGACCTCCATCTGTGGCGGGACGATGGCAGTCGCCTCCCTGCCAGGATGCCGGAGCCGTCAGCCCGATTCTTCCACCACAGACAACTCGCGTTTGAAGCCAAGCATGACGAGGACCTTACTCTCGACGTGATCCTTGAACCAGCAGCGCTGGTGACGTTCACCGGCAAAGTCCTCGACCACAGGGGCGCCCCCGTGCCGAAAGCGGACGTGATCCTGTTCGCTGGGAACGCCGGATCGAAGAGCTGGAAACGGGACCTGCATCCGGAGCAATACGCGTTCAACAGCCCATCCTCAGATACGTTTCGACAGGACACGCCGCTGTGTCGGACTATTGCGGACGACACAGGTCAATGGACTATGTGCGTGGTGAGGGAAACGGCTGAGGGCCTCAAGCTGCTCTCCCACGGGATGGCATCGGATGCATCGCGGTTCTCGCTGGGCGCCGAGGGTCCTGCTGGGGCGTCCGCACTGGTGCGTGATATTGTCCTCGAAAAGGGGCAGGTGCAGAGACAGCTGGATATCAGACTGGGCGCAGGCCCAGCGGAAGGAATGATATCAGGCCAAGTGGTCGACGCTGAAGGCAGGCCGCTCGCCGGCATTCGGTTTCAGACGGACGCGGCGTTTCGCACGTTCGTTACGGGGCCTGAGGGCCGTTTCTCATTTCGGGACATCGGCTCCGACACTGAGACGGTCATCCTTCGCACGAAGGGGTGGGGCGTCCTGTCGCCGGAACCTGACAGATTCTGGCGGGGCTTCAAATGGGAGCGCGCAACATCCGGCACTCAAGACGTGGGGGTCGTCCTGGGAAGGACCGGGACCGTCGTTGGAACGGCGCGCTGGGATGGCGGCCGGCCTGTCGTGAGCTTCGAAGTCAGCGGGCCTGACTGCCGGCTGTCGGTCCGCAACGCCGAGGGAGCGTTTCGCCTGGAAGAGTTCCCTCCGGGGTCGCACCGTATTAACATCCGCACGCCGGAAGGCATCCGCGGGCATGTCGTGGTAGAGCTGAAGCCGGGAGGCTCGACCGAAGCCAATCTCGTCCTGCCGGCAGCCGATTGCACAATTCGCGGGCAAGTCACGGACATCGCCGGCGCGCCGGTGTCCGGTGTCACGGTCGAGCTCTCCAGTAATGCATGCGACACCAACGCACTTCTTCCTGACGAGGACGGGCGCTTTGCGTTCAAGGTTCCGGCCGGCTCCTACAGGCTAAGGCCGCGTCCGCACGGCCGTCTGTCTTCTCGAGCCCCTGAGCCGACGACGGTTGTGGTGGGAGGCGACCGCAAAGAGGCGGAGGTGTCGCTCGTTGTCAGCGCTCGACGGTCAGGGGGGCTTAGGCTGCGGCTGATCGACAAGGAGGATCGTCCTCTCTCCGGCGTCAAGGTCAATAGCGCCAGTCGCACATATGCCACCGATGCGGATGGATGGTGTGTTGTCCGAGGATTGACGCCTAAACGACACATCTTTTGGGTCTCTGATGAAAAACTGTTGAGAAACGAACGGATGCGTCTCACAGTAGAGATCGAAGGTGGTAAGACAACAACCCGCGAAATCCGCCTTGGCGAAGGGCTCCGCGTTTCCGGCCGCGTCATGTGCGGGCCGGAACCGGCCTCCAATATTCATGTGTGGATGTCCACCGAAGACGAGCGACGCAAGTCTGCCGCGCACACAGAAGCGGACGGCCGGTTCCAGTTCATTAACCTGCCTGAGGGGCGACTGGCCATCAAATGCACTCCCTATGCAACGAATCAGCCCGTGACGGCGTCCCTGGACCTCCAAGGTGACGTTGATGACCTCGTGATTCAGCTCCCAACCGGCCGCATCTTGGGCCGGGTCTTGGATTATCGGGGCCGTCCTTTGCTGGGTCACCACGTTCGGGTTACGTGCCTGGACGAACCCCACGGAGACCTGCGGCAGTTCACCAGGCATTGTGAAGATGGCAAGCTGAACCTGAAGTACGTCAAGGACGGCAGGTATTTGCTCGAGCTGATGGAAGGTAGGGCCGTACTGGCCACCTATGGACCGGTGACCATCAGCGACGGGAAGACGCTGAGCGATGTCGTCATTCAAGAACCGGGCGAGACGTCCCAAGGCCAGCGTGTCCCTGCCACGCAGCCAACCGGTTCCACCCCCGAGCCGGCGGAAAAGCTGAAGAAACAGCCCCAGCCTAGTGAGAAATACGATCCCAAGGCGCTGGAAGCGGAAGTGGCGAAGGAAACGATAGAAGAATGTGTCCGAAATCTCTTGGAAAAGACCCTTATGCTTGGCAGCCCTGCCATCATCTATGCCATGCAGCCCGAAAGGTATATTGAAGACCTGCAGAAGAATCCTCGGGTAAGAAAGCTTCTCAGGATCGCCACACGCGGGTCCGCTTCTGACAAGGAGCTCCTCCTTGAGACCATCAAGCGCATGTGTCGCGTCTACCTTGAAGAGCTGCCGGATTGTACTGGTCCTGGAGAACCTTGGAAGCCCTCGGCATGCTTCGCTGAGGGCGTGTGGGGATACGTTTATCTCCTGACCGTCCTCGACGAGACCGGCGAGACGCTGCCGCTCATTCTGAGTATGCGTGATCGCCACCATTCCGCGCGGAGAAACCACGTTGAGAAGTACACGGGGCGTGTTGTCTCCGGATACGTATACGACGACCCGGGGATTGTCTTGGCCTACGCTTGTGAGCATTTTCTTAATCTGCACGCGTCACGCAAGGACCAGACTGGAAATGTTACATCTGATCAGATCGAAGTACTGAAGGCATTCAAGGCATACCAGGATCGGCGGAGCGAGCGCCAATGGGACTGGTCCAGGGAGCAGAAGGCGATCCTGGAGCACGCGGCCCGGTTCGTCGAGGCAGCAAAAGGCAGACGCGCGACCCCCCAGCCGAGCAGTTCCAGCCCCGAGCCGGCGGAAAAGGACATACAGTCTACAAAATCAGTTCGGACTGGCCTGGTCAGGGATAAGGTCAACTGGAATGAGAACGCCACCAGCCTCGTGCTGAACAAGTCGGCGCTGACCAAGCTCGGCGACGACGCGTGGCCCGCGTGGAAAGCAAAAGGGATGATCTGGCCGTCGGATGCTGACAGGCGTTCTGCGGAGGTTGTGCCGGAAAACGAGACGGTCGCCGAATGTGTTGGATGGTTGAACAAACTCTTGAACGAGGACTGCTTGCCTCAAGGATTCCACAAGCATCTGCTGGCGCATGAAGGAGTGGGGCGCGTACAGAAAGGAGTCGGAACAAGAGCGACTGTGCGATGTGTTTCTGGTCCGTTTCGCCAAAGGTCCGTGTGTGATTCAGATACAGGAGAGTCCTTCTGACGTTGTGATCACAGTTGCGTACGAAGCGCTTGCTCAGCAGCCGGCGGTTGATCACAGGGATTTGATCCTCCGGACTGCTTCCACTACCTTGAACAAGAATCTGGTGCCCGACCCGGCGAAGTCTTTGTTTGAACCAAACCCCAAGGTGACACGTGACGGCGGCAAGATAACCTGGCTTACCTGGAAGCCCTCCTCCGTGATCGCTAAAGATGATGCGGGAAGAACCTTCACTCTTCATCAGGAGGCACAAAAGGTTGGAACGTTCCTTATTGATGCGCACACTGATGGCAGATTCGTGCACTTGCAGATCATAAAACACGTTGAGGGACCTAGGGCGACCCGCGACCCGGAAAGGAAGAGATTTGGGGATTGAGAATGCGTATTTCGTGGACGTGTTTTGCGGGGCGCCTCCGGCGGAAAGCGACACGGAGTAAAGCGAAAGGAGCGGGGGACACGCACTGCGAAACCCGCTCTTCTCCTCTCTCTTCTCCCCTCCGCTCAATCGAGAACGACTTGGGCGTCAGCGCCCCCGGGCTGGATCCGCTGACGTGCCGGCGGTCCGTGGGGCGCACGGAGGATGTCACTCGCTCGACTCGTCCTCCTCTGCGAGCAGGACGACGTCATCGCGTGCGATGGGATCTTCGAGGTCCTGCACCATAATATCGGTGCGAGAGACGAGCGGATCCACGTGGATGACTTTCAGCTCGGCTTTCTTTATGTGTGCTCCGCCCTTGCCGATTCGCATGACGTCGAACCGGTCTCCAAGCTGCACGTTCTCGCGCTGGCCTATACTGATGATAGCCACGCCTTCCAACAGGTTGGCCTGCAGGATCTGGCCTTGCATGGCGGCTTCGCGGCTGGCGAATTTGCTGGCGATATAGTCCTCGAGGTCCTCGATCTTCTCCTCCAGCCTGCCGCCCTGATCCTGCAGTTGGGCGACCTGTTCCTTGCGGCGTTCCTCGGTTTTCGCCAGTTCCTCCCAGGCCTTCTTCTCGTTTATGGCGGCCTCGTTCATCAGCTCCTTCATCCTGGCGATCTCGGCGTTGTAGTTGTCCCTGGCTTCCTGGAGTTTTTGAGCCGCCTCGCCGCGTTCCTTGTCGAGCCGCTCGCCTTTCTGTTCCAAGAGGCCCTGGGCTTCGTCTCTGGCGCCCTCCGCGGCCATCAGGGCGCTGTTGGTCTGATCCTTCTGTTCCCGAGTCAGGACCAGGTCGTCTTTGAGATTGAGGATGTAACCGCGGAGCGATTCCTGGGGCGGCGCCGTGGCGGCGAGCTCGTCCTTGATCTGGCCGATCGGCTTTTCGCCATGAAAGCCGCTGAGTTCGACGAGCTCGGCGAACTTGACGCCGTCAAGGGCCGCGTTGCCGATGGTGCGGAAGAAGGTGCTATCGTAAGCCCTTTGTGACTTCTTGGCGCGCACCGTGCCGTGAACATTTAGCGGTGCGGCGAGGCGGTCCTCGAGATGCTGCTTGATTTCCGAGTGAAGTACATCCAGCGAGTTACCCCGCTCAGCGAATTGCATCCACAGCGGCACATATCCGCCGGCCAGCGCCAGACAGACCAGAACGAGAACGACGATCCAAACGTATGGTGGGCGGTCCCGAGCAGCCCGTGCAGATCGCGCCATTGCTATCCTCCCTTAGCAGCAAACTTCGTTGCCAGCGGCGATAGTCTAGGGGGAACGGGAGTCTCCTGTCAAGCGTCGAATAGGGCCAGCCGTCTCAATGCCCGGACGCGGTCGTAGTGGCCGCCCCTGGCGGAGCGCAGCGCACGGCGCAGCACGTCGATGGATCGGCCGTAGGTCTCCCTGTCCACCGGATAGGGCTGTCCGTCCTTTCCTCCGTGGGCGTAAGAGAATCTGGCCGGGTCGCGGAGGCTGGCCAGCGCTTGGTAGCGGCGGATGCCGTGGGCCTCTCGCAAGATCTTCTCAGGACTCTCCGCTGCGATTGAGGCGATGGTCTTTCGACACGTGTCGGCTTCCCCTGCGACCAGGTTGAGCGTGGGCGCGCGCTGGTCGCAACAGACGGCAGCGTGCGGCTCGCACACGAAATCGTCCAGGTCTCCCGACAGCCAGTGATACCGTCGCGCCGTGCGCGAGTCGGGGTTCATGCCCTGCTGCACCACGCACCAGCGTCCTGAGCGGGTGAACAGAAAGCAGTGATGGTAGATCTGCTAACCGTCCTGGACCGCAGCGGAGTCAACTGTGGCCGACATGCGGATGGCGTACACCAGGCGGTTTGCATCCTGGCCGGTTGCTTCGCAGGAACGCTCGATTTCCGTGGGGGTGTTGCGAGACGTGTGTCCTTTGCCCAGCTTCGCGGCCACCTCGGCGGGAGCCGCGACCTCGGTGTGGGGCCCGCGCACCTTGTCCACGTCCTCGGGCGAGCAGTGATCGAAATGGCCGTGCGTCACCAGCACCAGGTCCACGGGCTGCGCTCCCTGCACCTTCCAGGGATCAAGCATCACGCGCTTGTCACCCTCGATCAGCACAGTCGCGTGGCCGAGCCAGTGGATCGTGTTCTTCATGGCTCTTTACTGCCTGGCGGGACGACTGTCGGCGTTGGGTGTTCGCTTTTCGGAACCGACGTTCGCACGGAACGGCCAACACCGACCACCGAAAGCCTGACACCGGCCGGCCTACGCATGCCTCAGCATTTCGAGCTTCAAGCCCAAGCCGCGAATCTCATTCATCAGCACTTCGAAGGAGACGGGGGTCCCGGCATCCAGCACGTTGACGCCTTTGACCATGGACTCGTATATCTTGGCCCGGCCCTCGAGGTCGTCGCTCTTGACGGTGAGCAGTTCCTGCAGAGCGAAGGCGGCGCCGTACGCCTCCATGGCCCAGACTTCCATCTCGCCCAGGCGCTGGCCTCCGGAGCGCGCCTTGCCGCCCAGCGGCTGCTGGGTCACCAGGGAGTATGGTCCCGTGGCGCGCGCGTGGACCTTGTCATCCACGAGGTGATCCAACTTCATCATGTACAGATACCCGATGGTCACAGTCTGTTCGAAGGATTCGCCGGTGCGGCCGTCGCGAAGCTGGATCTTTCCATCTTCCGGCAGGCCCGCTTGGCGCAGGGTGTTCTGTATGTCCTTCTCAGAGGCGCCGTTGAAGACCGGGCTGATGGCCCGGAACCCAAGGGTCTTCGCCGCCCAGGCCAAGTGGGTCTCGAGTATCTGGCCTACGTTCATGCGCGAGGGCACGCCGAGCGGGTTGAGCACGATCTCCACCGGCGTTCCGTCCTCCAGGAAGGGCATGTCTTCCACCGGCATAATCTTGGCGATGACGCCCTTGTTGCCGTGGCGGCCGGCCATCTTGTCGCCCACGGACAGCGTTCGCTTGGTGGCGATGTACACCTTGACCATGGCCAGTACGCCGCTGGGGAGCAGGTCGTCGGCCTGCGCGGGATCGACGCCCAGGGCGTCGCGCTCGTCCTTCAGGGCCTCAGTCCGCTCTCTGGCCACGGCTGCCAGATTGAGGATCTTCTGCCGAGCGCGGGCGTTGGGAGCGGCGATCTCAGTGGGATCGAATTGCTCCTCGAATTGGAGGATTTCCCGGATAGTGGCGTGAGACTTCAGTGCAAGGTTCTGGCCGGTTTCTGCGTGACGCACGTTGTCTTTCAGCGCGTCGGAGATGGAGCCCATGAGGTCGCGGACCACGGCCGCGATCTCCCGATCGATCTTGTCCCGCTTCCGCTTCCTGGCCGCGGCTTCCTCCTGCTGGCTGGGGCTGGCGATCCCCTTGCGCATGAACTTGTCGGTGGCGATGACGATCCCTTCCACGCCGGCCGGGGCCTCGAGTGACTCGTTCTTCACGTCCTCGCTGGCCTGGCCGAAGATCGCGATGAGCAGTTTCTCCTCGGGCGTCAGCTCCGTCTTGCTCTTCGGGGATACTTTGCCGACGAGGATGTCGCCGGACCGTACGTGCGTGCCTACGCTGATGACGCCGTCCTCATCCAGGTTGGCGAGGGAGCGCTGGGGCACGTTGGGGATGTCGCGGGTGAACTCCTCTTTGCCGAGTTTGGTCTCCCGCCGCTCCACCTGGAACTCCTGAATGTGTATGGAGGTGAATCGATCCTCCTCGACGAGCCGTTCACTGATGAGGATGGCGTCCTCGAAGTTGTATCCGTCCCAGGGCATGAAGGCCACGAGCACGTTGCGACCGAGGGCGAGCTCGCCCTGGCACGTGGCCGCGCCGTCGGCGATGATTTGCCCTTTCTTGACCCGCTGTCCGGGTTTGACCAAGGGCTTCTGATTCAGACAGGTCTTCTCGTTCAGACCCTGGAACTTGCGGAGCCGATAGGTGTGGTCGTGAATCTTGATGTGCTGCGAGTCCACGTCGGAGACCACGCCGGACGCCTCGGCCCGGACGACCATGCTGGAGTTTGCCGTGACCGCTGTCTCCATGCCGGTGAGCACGATGGGTACTTCGGTGCGCAGCAGGGGCACCGCTTGTTTCTGCATATTGGACCCCATCAGTGCCCGGTTGGCGTCGTTGTGCTCCAGAAACGGGATGAGGCTGGCCGAGACGCCCACGAGCTGCTTCGGTGATACGTCAGCGTACTCCACGTTCTTCGGCTCGGTGGCCTGGAACTCGCCGTTCCGGCGGGCGATGATCCGGGTATCCATGATCCTGCCGGATCTGCTGAGCTTAAGGTCCGCTGGCCCGATCCAGCGGTCGAGTTCCTCATCGGCACGAAGATAGACCACGTTCTTCGCCACCATGCCGCTCTTCACGCGGCGGTAGGGGGTGGTGATGAAGCCGTAGTCATCCACCCCGGCGTAGATGCCCAGGGAGGTGATGAGGCCGATGTTCGCCCCCTCCGGGGTCTCGATCGGGCAGATGCGGCCGTAGTGGCTGATGTGGACGTCGCGGACCTCGAAGCCGGCGCGCTTGCGGTTCAGGCCGCCCGGGCCGAGGGCGCTGAGCTTGCGCTCGTGAGTGAGCTGATGGAGCGGGTTGGTCTGCTCGATCACCTGGGAGAGTTCACTTCGACCGAAGAAGAACTCGATGGCCGCGGAGATGGTCTTGGAGTTGACCAGGAGCTTGGGCGTGATATGTTCCGGCTCGGCCATGCTCATGCGTTCCTGCACGGTCCGGCGCAGCTTGAGGAACCCTTTTCTCATCTCATCGCCGGCGAGTTCCTCGACGGTCCGCAGCCGCCTGTTGCCAAGGTGATCGATGTCGTCCACGTGTCCTTCGTTTCTGCGCAGGCCCATGATGTAGCGGACCGCGTTCACGATGTCATTCGGAACCAGTGTCATGAAGGAATGCGACACGCTTTGCTGGAACTTCCTGTTGAGGCGGAACCTGCCCACGGAACCGAGCCTGTAGCGCTCAGGATCGAAGAAGCGCTCGTGGAACAGCTCGGCGGCCCGCTCGAGGCTGGCCGGGTTGCCCGGCCGCAGCCGGCCGTAGATCTGTAGCAGCGCTTCCTCGTGGGACCGCGCGGGATCCTCGCTGAGGGTCTTGAGGATGAGCGCGTCGTCCATGCGCGTGATCACGCGGATGCGTTTCCGGTCCAGGGCCAGGATTCTCGGGAGCGCCTCGTCGGTGATCTGCTGGCCTGCGCCGATGATCAGTTCGCCGGTGTGGCGATCGATAATGTCCTCGGCCGCATAGCGGTGCCGGAGCTTCGCGCCGCCGCGCTGAGGGATGTCCTCATACTCCACGTCGTAGAACAGCCGAATGATGTCCGCGTTGCTGGAGAAGTCAGGCGAGAGGGCACGGATGAAACAGGTGATCGGGAAGCGGCCGCTCTGATCCACGCGGATGTACAGGAGGTCCTTGCGGCTGACGTCAATCTCGATCCAACTTCCCCGTTCCGGAATGATGCGGCACGAGTGGAGCCGCTTTTCGGTAGATCGCGTGTCCTCTTGGAAATCAACGCCGGGCGATCGGTGGAGCTGGGCCACGATCACCCTTTGGGCGCCGTTAATGATGAACTCGCCCCCGCCCAACATCACCGGCATGTCGCCCAGGTACACATCCTCCTGGATCGCCTGGTCCGGCTTGACCAAGCGGAGACGCGCCCGCAACGGCCGACCACAGGTCAGTCGAAGCCGACGACAATCCTCGGGGGCATACCGGGGCCGGCCCAGGTCGTAGCACACGTAGTCCAGGCTCAGCTTGCCGTCGGAACTCTTGATAGGAAACATCTGCCGGAACAGCGCCTCGAGGCCGACGTTCTTTCTTTGCTTGGGGGGCGAGCTCTCCTGGAGGAAACGGGCATACGAACGAGTCTGGATTTCTACCAGGTCGGGAACCGGCAGAGCGTCTTCCACCCTACCGTAATTACGAATCTGCATTTGGCTGGCTCCTCGATGGCGAATACGGGTGTCTTGATCTCAAAATGGGACACGGAATGCTCCCGAGAGATGGATGTCCGTGCGTAAGTAGGAAACATGCTGGAAAGCTGATGGTTATTCCAAATGGTTGAATAACCCGTGCGTTTGCACAGTGTTATGACCGTTCTTCGTCAGGCGAGCGAGTATTACAAGACGTAGTCAATAGCCCTATAAGTCTAGCGAAATTGCTGCTGAATGTCAACACGTACGGTCGGACTATTTTTCATGCCTCTCGACAGCCGCCTGCGGTCCTGCCGTGATGGGGTTTGCATGAACAGGGCCTACATCTGCGCCAGTTCATCCGACCGCTCAGCAATGTGGCCTGACGCTGGGAGGAAATCCGTGAAGATGAAACCGTCGCGCTCCACCGTCTCGCCCCTGCGTATTTCGAGGGGACTGGCGAACATCGGCCCGCCCCAGGCAAAGGTGTGGAATTCGCCGTTCTCGCCGCACGGGTCCGCGTCGTCGGGCAGGCCGTCGAGAAATGCTTCATCGAAGTCGGCCCCAGCGAGGTGAGCCGGCAGCTTCCTGGGATCAAGGCAGGTCACGCTGGCCCGCAAGCCGCCCCGGATCATCTGCCGGGCCAACGAGGCCGTGTCGCGCTCCCAAAGCGGAAAACATGCGGTCATGTCGACTTGGGCCAACTGCTCCTCCCGGTACGCTCGCACGTCGGAAAGAAACAGGTCGCCGAAGACGATGTGCGTGACGTCCTGGGACTTGGCCTCCTCGAGAATTCGGCGCATGGCCGCGGCGTAAGCGTCGTGCGAGCATTGAGCCGGAATCGTCACACGATGCAGGTCAAGGCCGAGCGAGCGGGCCTGCGCCTGAACCAGCTCGTCACGGACCGCGTGCATGGTCACACGCTCGAATGGTTCCGTTACAGTGGTCAGAAGGCCCACTACGTTTGCACTATCGGTCTGCCTGACCGTGTGAAGCGCCCAAGCGCTGTCCTTGCCGCTGCTCCACGCGAGCCATGCTCTCGGCCCAGTCACGTCGTCTCGCCGCCTTTCGGAATAATGTCCCTTTGCCCGTTACTCTGCAGGAATGTACTCCAGGTTCTTCTTGTCCAGGGCGAAGGGCGTATTGTCGTCCGGCCCGAACCAGCCCAGCTTGAATCGGCCATAGTTCACGAAAGTGCCGAACACGTCGATCGTCCGGGTGAACATGGGCGACTCGGAGGTCACGTGACCGTCGCACCAGACCACGTTCACGCTGTCGTTGTGCCGAAAGTGAAGAGAAGGAGAGCAGGTCCTGTTGAAGTCCACGGCCTCTTCGGAGTAGCCGGGCTTGGGGTCCGGAACGCCATCGCCCCATCCGAACGGAGGGACGGGATCGTCGTTGCTCGCATTGGTCCAGTAGTTCGTCTCCACGAAGGAATACTCGGCGACCTTGTCATATTTCGGTGGGTCGGGCCATTCCGCCGTGTTGGCGACCGTGGCCGTGTCTGCAAAAAGGATGGTCTTCGCCGGATCCCTGACCTGGCGACGGGAGGAGGGGGAGTCTTTCGCCATCTTGGTGTCGAAATCGTTCTGCCAGCCGCAAACGACCTTGTAGCCCTTGCTGCCCACGTACAGGCTGTTCATACCGTATCCGCCGCAGCCCACTTCGTAGGCGCCCGTGGTCTTCCAATTGCCCGCGAAGGTGGGGCACTCCTTCAGCTCCGCCTCGCCGCCGAAGTAAGGGGCGAGGGCGCTGCGCTTCGGGTCGAACGGCTCGTTCCCGTTGTCCCGCTTGCCGTGCCAGCGCTCGAGGTTGGTGGTCTGCATGTCACGCGCGGCCGCGAGATAGTACTCCCCGTTACGGGTGCAGTACATGTCCATGGCCATGAAGAGCTGCCGCAGGTTGCTCATGCAGGCTGTCTGGCGGGCGTTCTCCCGTGCCGCGCCGAGCGCGGGCAGCAGCAGCCCGGTGAGCACTCCGATGATGGCGATTACGACGAGCAGCTCGATGAGCGTGAACCCAGCCGAACTCGGCCTAAGCGCACGCCTCAGCAGCGACCCTAATGCCTTCCGAACTCCTCTCCTGCGCACGACGTCCTCCTCTCCTCTGCGTCCGCTCTCTCCTCGGAGAGCGACTGGGTTGGACGACTTCGAGGAGGAACCGCGAGACGGCTAGTTGCAGATTGTTGATTTCGGCTGCGCAAATCAAACGTCAACAATCATCAATCTGCAATCATTCGGGCGGGAAGGCAAAAAGAAACCCTCCGCCCTGCGGGGAAAGGACGAGGGTATAAACGCGTGTTTGTGCCTTCACTGGCCCTGACCTCGAAGCCTTCGTGAAGCACTCACAGGCAGGTCTTCTGACTCTCGGTTCGTCCTACTCGCCGCGCCTTCCCATCCCTTCGGCCCTTCGACAAGCCAGGGCAGACTCAGGACAGTGGCCTTTGCGGCTTTCGTCCCCGATCACAGCGGCGGGACCGTGACGGCTCTGCACCGTCTTCCCTTTTCAGGTCCGTCATATGGCGGACCACCTGTGAGCCGCTATTCAATACTGCAAAGAGTAGCGGCAGACGACGCCGAAGTCAAATGCGGCGCATCCTTCTGAAATCTGAGATGAAAGGAGAAGGGAGAAGGGAGACGGACAGTTCTGTCAGCCTGCTCCTTTCTCCTCTCTCCCCTCACGCACTTCCCGAGGAGGATCGTCCGCCCACAGAGGAATGGCGGCAGTGAGGTCAGAGCGTGATCCCCAGCTCACGCAGCTGCCGTGGGTCCACTTCGCTCGGCGCCTGGGTCATGAGGCACATGGCCCGTTGGGTCTTGGGGAACGCGATCACGTCGCGAATCGTGTCCAATTCCAGCAGCAGCATGATGAGGCGATCCAGGCCCAGTGCGATTCCCCCGTGCGGCGGGGCGCCGTATCGCAGGGCGTCCAGCAGGAACCCGAACTTCTGCTTGGCTTCTTCCTCTCCGATGTTCAGGAGTCGGAACACGCGCTGCTGCACGTCCGGCTTGTGGATACGGATGCTGCCGCCGCCTATCTCGATTCCGTTCAGGACAATGTCGTGCGCCTTGGCCCGGACGTCAGCCGGCCTGTCCTCCAATATGGCGAGGTCTTCCTCGCGGGGGGAGGTGAAGGGATGGTGCCGCGCCTCGTAACGTTTCTCCTCTTCGTTGTATTCCAGGAGGGGGAAGTCGAGTATCCAGCAGAACTTGAACACGTCCCCGGGAATCATGTCCAGCCTCCGCGCCACCTTCTGACGCAGTGCGGAGAGCGCCCGCGATACGACCTCGGTCTTGTCCGCGATGAAGAACAGCAGGTCGCCTTCACGTGCGCCGAGTTTCTCCCGGATGGCTCTCTGCTGTTCGGCCGAGAAAAACTTGGCCACCGGCGAATTGAATCCTTCGGCCTCGACCCTGAACCAGACCAGGCCCTTGGCCCCGTACTCGCCCACGAATTCGGTCAGGTTGTCCAGCCCGCGCCGCGGCATCCGTGCGCCGCCGGGCACGCAGAACCCTCTCACCTCGCCTCCGGACTCCGCGGCCATCCGGAACACTCTGAACTCTGAGTCCCGGGCGATGTCGCTGATGTCGCAGAATTCCATGCCATAGCGCAGGTCGGGTTTATCGGTTCCGTATTTGGCCATCGCTTCGGCGAAGGACAGGCGCGGAAAGGGCGTCTCGATCCGGCGATCCATCAGTTCCGCGAAAAGTCGAGACATCATCTCTTCGATGATTTCGATGATCTGCTCCTGGTCCACGAAGGACATCTCCACGTCAAGCTGTGTGAACTCGGGCTGACGGTCTGCGCGCAGGTCCTCGTCGCGGAAGCAGCGAACGATTTGAAAGTACTTGTCCAGCCCTGACACCATGAGCATCTGCTTGAAGAGCTGGGGCGACTGCGGCAGCGCGTAGAAGCGGCCCGGGTTCACCCGGCTCGGCACCAGGTAATCGCGGGCGCCCTCCGGCGTGCTCTTTGTGAGCATGGGGGTTTCCACTTCGACAAATTTATGTTCGTCGAAGTAGCGCCGGATGGACTGCATCACGCGATGGCGGAAGATGAGGTTCTGCTGCATGTCGCTGCGCCGCAGGTCCAAGTAACGGTATTTCAGACGCACCTCCGCGGAGACCGGGTCGGCGGAATCCAACTCGAAAGGCGGCGTGTCGGACGTGTTCAGCAACTCCATATCGCTCGCCATCACCTCGATTTCGCCAGTGGCGAGCTTGGGGTTCTCCATGCCCTTCGGCCGCGGCTGCACGCTGCCCCGGACGGCGATGACATATTCGCTTCGGAGCTGCTGAGCGCGCTCGTGCAGCGGGCCGTTTTCGGCCGGATTGAACACTACCTGGGTCACGCCGTACCGGTCACGCAGGTCAACGAAGAGCAGCCCGCCGTGGTCACGGATCGTCGCCGCCCATCCGCACAGCACGACCTCTTTCCCCACGTCCGCAGCCGCCAGTTCGCCGCACGTGTGTGTACGCCCTGATCCTGCCATCCGTTATCTTCCTTGCTGTACTAAGGG
>SDBU01002167.1_pt1 | contig 26729 bp, 44 predicted proteins | sample 2277071 | NCBI WGS metagenome assembly SDBU01 (sample SAMN10397929, study PRJNA504765) | marine sediment metagenome | isolation source: marine sediment core GS08_GC12, 126 cmbsf | place: Arctic Ocean: Gakkel Ridge, Loki's castle | collected 2008 | reverse complement strand
AACCTAAGGTTTAAACACTTGATAAGATTAGAACACGCTTGGCATCCTGTTACTGACCAGAGAAAGACATTATATACAGAACATAGAACTGATGATAAGAATATATTACCAACAATAGTTTACCTTTATGCTTTAAATAAAAAGAAAGAGCAACTAAGGTTACCATCATCAGGAACGTCAGTATTTGAGCGACCTTGTATCATGGAACTCTATAGAGCTCCTCTTAAAGATGGTAGAAAGAGAACAGCATTTATACTCTTTACTAACTTTAAAAGAGAATTTGGTGTAGAGAAAGCTAGTAAGATGTTAATAGAGTGGAATAAGGTTAACAATAATTATATAGACAGTAACAGTATACTGTATATAATTAATTATTATAGTGAACATATCTATAACCCTGGATGCGTATATGTAAGGGACTTTATGAAGTACATAGGTAAAGGTAAAGTACTAAAAGATTGTCCATGTACTAAGATGGGAGGTAATAGTTAGTTTTTTAGAGTGTAATTTAATACAATGTATTGCATTAGGCAATACCACTGTGGGTCTATATGTAAAATTCACTAATGAGGAGTTGATACTAATGGTAAAAGGAAAGAACAAAGGAAATTCTTTTGAGATTAAAATATATAAAGAATTAAGAAATTTAGGAGAATGTAAAAGAACTATAGGTTCTGGAAGTAGTGATGAATCTGGTGATATATTATTTAAAGGCTATTGTATTGAATGTAAGCATTTAAAGGTTGTAAGTTGGTCTATGATTACTAAGTTTTGGAACAAGTTAAAGATACAGGTAGAACAATATAACAAATTATCCTCTGGTGATGAAAATACTATTAGTTATGATATAAAACCAGTTATAATATTTAGACAGAATAATAGCCCTATAATGGTTATGACTATTGGAATTATGGAAGGAAAAGATGTTAGATGTATAACTTCATATAACATATGGAAGCAGTTAATAAGGTGATATAAATGGAATTAACTTGGTTAATAAGAAAACCTAGCGAAATGTTAGTTATATTTCAGGATGGTATGAGAGTAAATAATATGGCTTTAGCTGGACATACAAGTTATAACTATGCAGGTATAGTGAAGGACCAATTAGTTAAATTGGAATTGTTAAAGAAGGATGATGATTATGGATTTTACAAAATAACGGATAAAGGGAAGGATATTCAGAGACACTTAATAACTATAATCCAAAATGTTCGATGAAACACTAGACTTAGAAGGTCTATTAGGACATTATGAATTGATGAGAGACCAATTACAAGTAAAACTTGGTGTGTTAGAGAATGGAGATATGAATTTTCCAGGAAAGTTAATGCACCATGAACAAGTTTACTATGCTAAAAGAGGATTATATCATGTTAGTATAGAACTTTATGATATAAAGAAGTTGATAGAAAATGGATGAACCAGTACAAGGCAATCAATTTGAACCAGGAACTTTAGAATTTGCTATTGTGGAATCAATAAATATGAGATTAGAAAGGTCAATAGGAGAATCAATGAATGACTTTGGACTAAATGCAGGTTTAGTTAATATAAAAGTTCAATATACCTGTTTATTTAATGTTGATGATATAATAATGTTAGCAAACTATCTGAGGTATAATCCAGAAGGAAAAGTTATGAGAATTGGTGATGATTATTTATTATCACTAAATATATTATATGGGGGACATTATCTAAGTTAAAATGACACAAGACTTAGTACTTGAAGTAATGAGTAAGTTTAAATCAGAAGGTAAAGATTGGGTTAGTCTTAAAGAATTATTACCTCTTGTTGACTGTAACTATCGTAACTTAACAGTTTGTTTCGGTAAGTTATGGAGAGATAATTCCGTTCTTAAAAGAAGAGTTAAAAGAGGTACAAGAAACATAGTTGAATTTAAATTAGTGGAGGAAGATGAACATGGTGGAGAAATTAGTAGTGTACCAAAAGAGGAATAACTTTGTTTTAACTAGGTTAAGACAGGAACAAGTGTTAGATGCAGAGGAGTTTCTACATAATTTGGAAGCTTCAAGAGAACAGTTAAAACAAACTAAAAAGGACTTAGGAGATTTCGAGAGAGATATTAAGTTGATGGAGAAATTAGAACCATTAGCTAAAGAAATGAGAGATAAGGAAGTTCAAAGTGGAAAAAAAGAACGTCAGACCCTTCAACATACAAGTTAAAGGTAGAAAGTTAATCTTAAATGTATTTACATCTGGTAAAGCAGAACAAGATAAAATCATAGCCAACATAGAGGATATGATAATTAATGTTAATGGTATAGATAGTAAAGTAGAGACCTATGCTCAAGGTAGGATATTAAAAATAACACTTAACAGGTGTCCAGACTATATAAAGGATAAACTAAAAGAATACTTTAAAACTTGAATAAGAAAATGGTCATGATTTGTTCAGGGAAAAATACGATTAATCGTTTTAAGGTGTGTTAAATTGTCGGGACGTGTTATCATATGTATTTTTAAAAATCTCTCAACCGTACTATGTTAATCAACGTCCTACCCGTATCATGATTTTCGGTCAATGTGATTTTTTAATCATTTCTGAAATCAGGTCGGGAGACTCCCTTTTCTCCTCTGGTTCCAAGTTCTTACTGACAATACTTTCCATAAATCCTATAATATCCTTAACACCAATCCTTTTTGTTTTAGCTCTGTCAGGATTGAAAGAAGCATCTAATATCATCTTAAACATTATTATTAATTGTTTCTCTCTTAACTCAGATTTCTCTAAACCTCTCTCTATCTTCCTAATCCTTTCATCAAATGTATTCAATCTTCCATTAGCAGAGAAGCTTGTCATGTTATCTATAATCTCCTTCTAATTTATGAAGTTGATACAACCAATCTGTATAAGTATCATATAATCTTTTCTTTTTTAATACAGGTTCAACCTCTGGATTCCTTAGAATTGAACCAGCTACATCTAACTCTAGTTCAACTCTCTCTCTAGATTGTCTAATATAGTTAATAAGATGAATAAAGTCATCTGTATTAATTAAATCAGTCAAATCCATACTTAGTTTAGGTTTCATCCTATATGCCTTCTTGCTTTAATAGTGGAATGGGGTTTCAATCCCCATTCACTTCCTATTAAGAGCTAATATCCTTCCCATAAATTTGATAACACCTTTCAATATGTTATCATCTTTCAAGGTTGGAGTTAGTTTGACAACCACAGAAGCAAATCCTACTAAAGCTAAATATGCTTCTACAAGTATAAGGTAGTTAGATGTAACCCAACCAATTATCTCTCCAAATGCCATTTGTTTTCACCTCCATTAAGTTATTTGAATAGCAACGAACAAAGCCGCTACTAAAGCAATCATTATTGATAACGTAGAATAAAAGGTTTTCTTATCTACTTTGTTATCTACTTTCCTAAATATAGCTCCTATTTGTTTTTCCATACTCACAGTCCTTTCATCAATTCTAGCAAGTAAAAGAGTACCATTACCATTCTTTTTCATTCTAATAAATCACCTCATATTATTTAAAAAGTATAGCAGACGAGTCTATCCTCGTATTAGCATTACTAATTATTATTTTTAATTTTAATTCCTTTCCAACATTACTACTATCTACATTGGTTTCTGTATCAGAAACTATATCTTGAAATTCAGATTGAGAATTTGCTTGAAATGAATAAGTAGCTCCATCTAACACTTCTCCAACTAATCTTAATTCAGCATTAGATACATTAATATTAGTATCTAATTTATTACTAATCATAATTCCAGATTCACCAGTACCATCCCATCTTAATTTACCATCTGATATAAGTATATTAGAACTTGCTGGAGAATCTATCTTATTAAAATTATCAAACTTAAAGTTGAATGAGTGAGTCATATTATTAGGGTTAACTATACTTTCTTGGTTAATATCTTTTAATATTCTATCTTTTATAATAGTACCAATAGTTTGTTTGCTACTAATCTCTGTATCCATTTGATTTGAATAAGGCATAAAAGTAAATCTAGATACTCTATATCTATCATGAACCTTATTAGGAACTATAATGTAAGTATAATATCCAGGTATCATATTAGGACTCATGATACCATTAGTAACTCCTTCTTTCTCTGGATTATTGAATCTATCTAATTCTGAATCAACTAAAGTTTCAGCTATAGCTTCATCATCTACAGTATTATCAGTAACAATTCTTTCTCTAACTCTATCTGATGAAACTTCAGAAGTAAACAATACTGGAGTGCCACCAGCATCTCCAATAATTTGAACCTTATTCTTCTTTTTAGTATTATCTATTCCAAAACCTCTTATATCAAATATACTATCATTTAAAACTAAAGCTTCATTATCATTAACTTTACTACCTCTTACAAATGAGTTTAAGTCTTTATTATTATCAATAAAACTATCTTCTACTCCTTGTATATCTAAATCAATTAAACAATCTAACAAAGGTTTTTTAACAAACTTAATACTAATAGTTTTAGTATTAGTCTCTACATTGTTAGTAGTATAAGTTGGTAAGTATTTACCCATTAAATCCTTTCTAATATCACTTATAGTTGAATTACTATATTCCTCTGTTACCATTATATCTACAGCTCTTGTAGTATAATGAGAACCTAATATCTTTAAAGAGAAATTACCATCTAATCTAGAAAAATCATCATCTACATCTTCTACTTCTCCTTCAAATTGAATAGTTGAAGTATCTGTATAATCATGTTTAAATACTATTATATCATTCTCAGAGAATAAACCATTTAAACTATCATCAGAGTTTTCTAATATTATCTCACAAGTTAAATCTTCTGTTAGTAATCCAAATGATAATCTAGTAGCAGGTAAAACTCTTTCACTAACGTCTACTCCATTTATAGTTAAACTCCAACCATTGTTCCTATCTGGTGGAATCCAAAAAAATGTTTTTCTTATTCTTCTAGCCATTTTATTCTATTATAGTAAAGAAGTTATCTAAATACCTTTCATCAAATACACAATCTGAACATATTGTAGTAAAGTAAACATAAGCTAATTCAAACCTATTGGATACATTAAACAAGTTAATATAGTTCCATATACCTTTATAGAATATATTACTTCCAGTATCTATACTTACATTATCAAGTATCTTTACATAAGTTTCATTTAATATAAATATAGTATCAGCTGGATTAGATTGATTAGATGAATTGGTATAGGTTATATTAATTCTATCTGGAGTTAGATTAGTTTTTACATATACATCAATAGGTCTATCATAAGCTAAGTTACTTAAATTCCAAATAGGTATATCATCTTTCTGTCCAAAAGGTGAAACATTCTTACTATCTTTTGATGTTGGAAATACATCATAGAACTCTGTACCTGGAAGAGTTATATTAAAGTATGAGTAAAATACTTGAATAATCTTACTTACTGATATAGCACCTACATCAAATCTTGCTGTTACAGTATAATTCAAACTTCCTAAGAAGTCTACAATTAAATCAGATACAATAGTTGGACCATCAGTAAATGTAAAGTTAATAAAACATAAAGTACAATCTTCAAAACTCTGATTACTTAATACGATAGGATTAATAGTTGCATTTACATTAAACTGGTCAACTTGTATTTGACCAGGAACTGCTGAACTTATCTTAATCTCATCAAGTATATTTGGTATAGGAGTTAAGTTTACAATAAAAGGACCATTAGTTGAATTAAGTACCTCATCAAAAGTAATAATAGTAGAACTACCAACTATTTCTACAGTTAAATTTTCTGCAGATGCTTTAACTACACTAACAGTTATTTTCCTTACAACTGGAGAAGTTATATTTGATGTAGAACTTAATTCTGCTAACCAACACACTTCACTATCTGTTGACCCTTCTGAAGTAAACGTATGAGTTACACCATTAAGTACTTCTTCAAATGTAGTTCCATTATCATTTGTTAAAAAGTAATCTATATTAGTACCAACAGGAGAATAATCAATAGCTGTAAGTGTAGCTCTAATTAAAGGAGTTGTAGTTCTATTTACACAGGAACTTATATTACCTATACTTTTGTAAGTTCCATTATTAGTTGAACGATTTAACCAACCACCTCCCCATTCAATTAAATGTTGAGTATAAATTATTTGACCAGTTCCAGGAGCTCCTCCACTTGATTGAACAAATGCTCTTAATCTTATTTGTTTATCAAAATCTAAAGAACTTATATCTGTAGTTCCTTGAGAACTTCCATTTTGGAAAACCTCATATTCTTTATCTCCTGATTTTATAAGAGTTAGATTATAATGAGCAGTAAGTATAGGTGGACAAGCTGCAAATCCATAGTTTTTCAAATCTACATTAGAGGTTCCATCAGTAGCTCTAATAGAAAGTCCCCAAGAGCCTGAACCGGATGGACAAGTCCCTATAACATCAAAGTAAATAGAAACTAAACTTGTATTTCTTAGGTCAGCAGCTGGATTATCATAATCCACATTTGCTGTACATGGAGTTGGATTTGAATCTGTTAGACGTGTATTCAAAGATACAGGAGAAGTTTGATAATCAAAAGCAGTAGATGAACAACTACTACTTATAATATCTATACTCCAATTAGTATTATTATTTGCAAACTCATCAAATACACCAAGTGGAGCATCTGCATGAGAAGAAAGTGTTTGATTAAATCCTACACTTCCATCAGTTCCATTGAAGTCTTCTAAATATATAAATTCATTATCATCATCTAAAGAAAAACCACTAATCCTAAGACTCATATCAAGTGGATTATCTATATCAGTTAGATTTGAAAATATAGATTTAGAACCTTTAACTGAATAAGTAATATTAACAGCATCTTTTAATATACTAGACTCTATAAACTTACTTTGAGACCATATATTACCTTTTATACTTCCTATAAAACTTTTAACAATACCATAATAACGAATAGTAAGATTAGTAATAGTACCAGTACTACTTACATTAATACTTACATTTAATATCTGTGTTCTATTATCAGAAGTAAAATTAACTGTACCAGAGTTCTGAAGAGTTTGAATTGATGAACCTTCAATACCATCTTCAGTAAAGTTAACTATTCTTAAATGAGTTATATTAAAAAGAATAGATGTTTCATTTATTCCAGTAGTAAGATTAAAACCATAAAATGGAGCTATTATGTCTATACTTACTGAACAGTTATTACCAACTACAGAAGTACAATTAGCAGATATATTTGGGAAAGAAAGAAATTCATATTTTCTAGTATCATCTATACCATCTAAATTTATGAATATTAAAGTATCTGTCATGTTGATAAGGAATAATCCAGAAGTACTTGTTAAACCTTCATTTCCACTTGCATCTTTACAAGAAACAAATCCACTTGATAAACCTGGACTTATAACATCAGGACCATTCTCTCCACATATATGATTAGATGCTCCAGTAGTTTCACATTCTCTTTCACCATCTAATTCTATTGTTTTAGAGAAATTCATATCTGGTGTTATTCCATTTGTAGATATGTTAAGAGCTTCTCCTGCTGTTATATTTCTTGCCATAATCCAAGCTTCATATATTTCTCCAGTAAAATTACCATGTCTTCTATCCTCATACCCTATATAAAGTGCATTATCAAAAGCAAAAGCATCAAAAGCATTTCCTGTATTATTCTCAACACCATCTAAATAAAGTATTCCACTTCCTGGAGAATCTAATCCATTAAAGGTAGCTATGACATAATAAACTTCGTCTTCATTTATAGTATGAGTAGAATAAACACTTTGACCATCATCCATTTTAAATCTTATTTTATCTGCATCTCCTCCATCATTTTCAATACCTAAAAATACGCTAGTATCCTTTGCTTGGGCTATTAAAGGTATATTCTGAGTTTGTGTATGAGGATGTACCATCAACTTAAATTTAATCCCTAATGTAAATGGTTCAGAATTATCTAAAGTTGGAAAATGAGTAAATCCTGGAAATGATATGTAATCACCAATATTACCATTACTCCCATTAAGGAATATACCACCTTCTATTTTCTTGATATCATTAACTAATGTTCCAGTATTTCCATATTGGCTTTCATCAGTCTGATTTTGTTGAAAATGAGATAAGAATACTGTATCGTTATCTGCTATATGACCAACATCATCACTCATATAAAGAGCACAAGTAGCTGATTGATTAGTTACTACGCTATAAACAGGTTTAGCGTGTTGTGTTTGTGCAAATAGATTATTCAACCCTCTTTGGTATAATAATTGTACATCTTCTATATTCATACTTCTATTCCAAATAGATAATTCATCAATCGTACCGTTAAACCAACGTGCTGAACTATCACCCCTGCCAATAGTCCAAGCAACATTGTGCATTTCTAGTTCATTAATATAAGAATCAGTTTCTTCTAATACACCATCACAATAAATTCTAGCACCAGTAGAATCATAAGTAAAAACAACAAACTGCCACCTATTTAAAGCAGAAGTAGTACAAGCAACAGTAGCAGCATTATTACTCCTATTTTCATACCTTACCCTAACAACACTTCCGGATTGGTATTGAAATTGTATATCCTCATCTTTAGATTTTCTAAAAATTCTTTTGTTACTAGCAGCATTATCAGCATTTAACCACATCCCTATAGTTAAATTGTTTGAAACATTAATTGAATCATCATAAGGAATTTCTATAAAATCATTTTGACCATCAAATTTAAAAGCTCCTCCAATTTTTCCAGTTGAATTACTTACGGGACAATCAATACAAGTACCATCATTTCCTTCACCTGAACTATCTATAAAAGTTGTATCACCAGTATTCTCCTCAAAATGTAATAAAAGAACATTTCCAGACATATTAATATCAAAAGGATTATCTTTATCTTTAGTATTAGGTAATTCTGATGGTATGACTATTTGACCAAGTCCATCCCTTACTACTTCAGAAGTTAAGTTAAGTATATCTATACCAACTTCTTGGTGACCTACAGGTGGGTCAAACAATCTTACACTATACACTTCATAGTTAGATTTAGGTTCGTATCTTATAACTAATTTATCTGAAGCAACTTTCTGTTGATATACTTTAGCCCATTCATAACCAGGTTCCCATTCTACTCTAATGTTATGACCAAATGACTCTGGACTAATAGCTGGTCTTGTTATTCCAGTATATAGAATATTTCTATATTCAAAGTGTACTATCTTACCTAAACAATTATAACAATATAGATTTTCTTCTATAGGAATTAATGCAACATCTGAAACAGTAGAATCAAATATATAATCATGTACTGTAGTAATGTTATCTTTCCATTTAGAAGTTCTTGTAAGAATTATATAATTACCATTTGTTTTGTTTGTAACTTCTCTACTCTTAGCTCTCATCTTCTTAGTACCATCAAAAAGATTAAGAAATTCAGTAGCACCTAATGTCCACTTATCATCTTCATAAACAGAAATAAGAGTTTTTGTATTCTTAACATCTATCCTAACTTCATCAGGTAACACAATATAAATAGAACTAACTAGAATAACTAGAATTAAAAACCCATATGGATATTTTTGTACCATTTTAACTACATATCTTTTCCTCTAATTAAACTTACATTTATAGATATATTCCTTTCAGTAGGTTCTTGACTACCGCCACCACCACCAATATTTAAACCTAATTTACCAGTAGTACTAGTGAAGTTCATCTTCATAATAAAACAACCTCTTTCATCACTATTCCTTTCCCATAAAGTTTGAAGGTTATTTGTAGAATATCTTTGACCATATACAAGTGTTAACTCTCCTCTTTTTTTACCAAGTGTTAATAAATTATCCCTCTTACTTTCAGCACTACTACCACCACCATCTTCTAAGAACCCTTGTACAGTTACAATCTCTTTTATTCTCTTTAAATCTATAATTCTATCCAATGGGTCTTGTCCTCTCTGTTGTTTAGTGATTGGTATAGGTATAGGAGCAACAGCGTTCTCATACAAATAGTCAATCTTTGTAGTGGGTATTATATGAACTACTATTTGGTTACCAGAAGTTCTTATTGTATCATTAGTATTAGAAACAGTAACTATATCTCCATCAGTTATATAAGCATCCCCTTTGTTAATAGTTGTATCAACCATGTTAACCTCTCCTCGATATACTAGCTAATTCTCTAGATACCATTTCTCCTAATTCAAATCTCATTCTTTCAATAGTAGAATCATCAACTCCACCAGAAGTGAATATGTTTATAGTAGGAGATGCAGTTATAGATTGATTAGCTGGTGTTACAGTTTCTCCAGCGTGTAAATTATATAAACCATCCCTAGGAATAAATCCACCACCCTGTTTATTACCTAATACTTTATTTCTTAATATTTCTAAACCACCTATTGGAGTAGTACCTGCTCCAGTAGTTTCACCAGAAAGCAATTTTCCTAATGGAAAATCTTTTATTTCTTTCCAAGCATCACCAATAGATTCGATTGCATCTGCTATAGTAGTTAAAGCATCTGCTATAAGTTCTAAAGAAGTAGTTATACTAGGAGTAGCTGCAACTATTGCATCAAGAGACTTTAAGAAATCATCAAACATAGGTTTCATATCAGTATCCCATTTCTCTTTTATACTATCCCAAATACCTTGAAAGCCACCTTCTCCTAAACCTAGTTTATCTTTAACCTTCTGAATCCAAAGGTCTAAATCAACTCCATTCTCTTTTAATTTCTTTTTAATACTATCAAAAGCAAGTTTAAATTTAGCTTTAACTTTATCCCAAATAGTTCCAACTGTACTCTTTATCAAATTCCAAGCATCTAATAACTTCCCAGAAAGAAATGTAGCAGCTTTAAAACCAGGAATTAATACTAAAAAGAAAGAAGCAATACCTCCAAGTATACCACCACCAAACAAATTAGATACAACTGTTATAAGACCACCAAAAGCTAATATAGCTCCACCTATAAATAGAATCACTTGTCCAAATATAAACAAGAAGGTTCCTACAACTACACCAACAAGAGTAAATACTCCTATTAGCATTTTAGCTTTATCACTAAGATTTAAGAAGAAATTTAACATTGGTAAAAATACTGCATCTAAAAGAAACAACGCAATAGGTAAAAATAGTAATTGTAATGTAGTAGAAAATATTCCGAATATACCAGCTAAATCTAAAGCAGGTTTTAATAAACCTTTAAATAATCTAGCCATACCCATACCAAAGAACATTACAGATAACATCTCCATTCTGAATCCTCTAAGATTAGTTGTAAATTTCCTTATACCAAAAGCAGCCCTAGAACTCCTAGTTCGAAACTGACCACCAGCTTCATTAAACTTTCTTAATAAATTTTCATTCTGTCCCATTACACTACCAAAAGTCTTATGACCTTTAGCAAAACTATCTAATTGTAACTGATTACTCTTAATAATATTTCTCTGTTTCTCTACTTTATCAGTAACAGACTGATGTTTTTCTCTACTTTTATCTAAAGCTGCATGAAGTCGACCTTGAGCATTTTCCATTACTATTCTTGCTTTATCTTGTTTTATTCTCTGGTCTTCTAATTGCTTATTCACATTTTTAATAGTATTAGTTGTCTTTTCAGTAATTCTACCAAAAGAATCAGTCATCTTTTCAAAAGTTTGACTACCTTTTTCTCCAATTAACTTCATCTTCTTACTAAATTTTGAGAACTCTTGACCAGCTTTATCTAATCCTTCAGTTCTTACTTCTGTTATTATGGTTTCTTTGACTGCCATTATACTCTACCTCTATTTTTAGGTATATTATCTTTATGTTCTTTCTTTTGTCTTTCACTATAATTAGTAAATTCTTCAAATATAGATAACAAAGTTTTAACTCTAATAGGTTTTTGTATTATCTTAACAGGTCTATCACCTTCATACTCTATATAGAACTCTCTACCTATGAAGTCTCCCATACCACCTATTAAAGCCCACACTTCAAATAGAGCACCATCAAAACCAATATCCTTCCCTACACCATGAACTTTAGATTTTATCTGATTTAATAACTTATTCCTTTCATTAAAATCATGGTTTTTTAGGTTCTCCGATCCCTTTTGACTTGAGGACTGCTCTTCTTTGTTCAATGACATTTTGCATCTTCTCCGAATTACTAATGTTATCTTTATTACCCATACCAGTTACTTCGTAGAATATATTAATTAATGGTAGTAAAGTTTTTATTCTCATACAATCATCTAATTCTTGTTCTGTAGCATCAGGTATAGATTCCTTTAACATCTTCTTTACTAATCTTTTTAGTAAAGCCATTTGTTCACTCATAGGTAATTCTTTCTTACCTTCTAAAAGTTCTTCTATATCCTTATCTACATGGGGAGATTTAAAACTTAACTCTAACCCATTAAACTTATGTTTCTCTCCTTCAGTAACTTGGTTTAATATACTCATTTTAGTTCCTCCATCATTTTATAGTATTTCCAGCTAAACCTTTAATACGTTCTTTTTTACTTTCGTTATTACCACTAATCTGTTCTTGTATTTGTTCTATTCTACCTTGTAAGTAATCTAGTTTCAATTCTATCTCTTCATGTCCATTAGGACATATACCTTTATGTAAATCACAAAGGTACTTAAGAGCTATTCCAGCATAACCTTGGAATTCTTTATTAACTAGATTCCTAAAGTAATCTTCCACATCTTTGTCCAACTTTTCAATTAACATTTACTTCTCAAAGTCTGCTGTTGTATAATTTATGGTTGGTAATTTAACACCAGTTGTAGTTCCTGCAATAGCAGTAGTTTCCCATCTAAAGTTTCTCCTTTTACCATCTCTGGTTACAGCTGGAAACTTAAACACTACAGTTGCTTTCAGTATCTTATCTGTATAGTCTTCTTTGTAACTGATAACTCTAGCGTTTTTACTGTAAAACCTTCTATACACTTTTTGGTCAGTAGGTCCTGGTGTTAAAGCAGTAGTAGCAGTAACATCATCTGTCCAGAGTATAGCCACTAAAAATGCTCCTCTAAGTATCTGAACACCAGCAGCTAAATTGCCTGTTGTATCAGTTTGAACAGGGTCAGTAGAATCCAAAGCTCCTGCAGTTCCAACAAAGTATTGAGTCATTCCACCATTATTTTCATCCGCTTCTTCTACCGGATAAAGTTCTAAAGTTACATCACCATCTTCTTGAGGAGATGTTTTAAATATTCTTCCACCAGCAAGAGACATTATACTCTCTCCAGGATAATCCGGGGTTGATATATCTATTGTCTCAGTTCTAGCCATAAACTGTCTAGCTACGCCATTGAATGGTTTAACAGTTATTATAGCTACTTCCTGCCAAGCAGGTGGTATAATTCCAGTAAATGCCATGTTTCTTTCACCTCACTTCTCAAAGTCTGTTGTGGTATAAGTCAAAGCAGCTAACCTATCAGTTGTAGTGTTAGTTATATTTGTCGTTTCCCACCTAAAATTCCTTTTTAATCCATCTCTAGTTACAGCAGGAAATTTAAATACTACGGTAGCTTTTAATATCTTATCCGTAAAATCTTCCTTGTAACTAATTACTCTAGCATTTTTACTGTAGAATCTCCTAAACACTTTATCATCTGTCTTATGTAAAGCAGTAGCGTCAGCAGCTGCAGGGTCGTCAGTCCACAATATAGCAACTAAAAAACCTGCTCTAAGTATTTGAGCTCCAGCAGCTAATGTAGTCGTAGTATCTGTTTGTATTGGGTCTGTACTATCTAAAGCTCCACCTACAAAATACTGAGTCATACCGCCATTATCTCCATCTGTCTCTTCTACAGGATATAATTCCAACGTAATATCTCCATCTTCTTGTGGGGATTGTTTCCATATCCTTCCACCTGCTAAAGAAACTATACTTTCACCAGGATAGTCAGGAGTAGATATATCTACTGTTTCTGTCCTAGCCATGAATTCTCTAGCTGTCCCATTAAAGGGTTTAACCGTTATTATAGCCACCTCTTGCCATGCAGGTGGTACTATTCCAGCCATATTCAATCACCTCGTTTCTTACTATTTATCTTAATTAACTCTAATACTCCATCTATTTCCAACTGTTCACATCTAACAGGTATATCATATTCTTTTCCTTTATCAACAACATATACCTTCTTAGTACCTTGACCTCCAGCTTTGAAAGTCCAATTCTTTAGTGCTTTATATTTCATCCTTTCACCTCAGACGCAGTTCTACTTTTAGCATTATCTAAAATTCCTATAATGAATTTTCTAGCTTCAGTATTGGAATTATCAATCCATGGACGTCTTTTAATTCTAATAACTTGATATTGAATTCTTCCACCTTTTCTAACACCTTTCAAAGGTTTACCTATTTTCCTATTATACCAATTAGTTATACTCCTTCCAGGTTTTAAAGCAACTACATGAGGGTCTTTATCAAACCTATCTAAAGCAATAAGATACTCAGGAACTTTAACTATATAACTACCTTTACTCAATGATGGATTGTCCACCTGGTCTATAAGCATTTTGAAAGCATGACCTGTCCATTTATCTACACCAGCTGCAACTAAGTATCTAAGATAGGTTTGAGCAAACATACCAGCTATTCTCTTATTTCCTAATCTAAGATTCCTTTTGAAAGCTATGGTATACCTATCTAAAGTATTAATCATCCTCTTTGAATTAACACTAAATATAATCTTAGGCTTTTTTACTACCATCTACCTTTTCCTCCAATTTTACCATCTTCTCATACAAAACTTGATATTTACCATCTGCTTCATAAGCATCTAATAGTATTGTTAAAGCAATAGAATAACATAATTCTTTCCTTATTTGCTTTTTACCAGTCTTATAGTCATTAAATACTTTAGTTATCTGAGCTTTTTCCTTACACAAGTTTAAGAATCTTTCAAATACCTTTACAGGTACACCTTGTATTGAAAAAGTAGTAGTACTTATTTCTTCCACTTGTTCTTTAATTTTCTTTTCTTCTACACTTAATTTCTCTTTATCGTTGTCTAACATTGAAAACCACTCCAAATACATTTTTATTATTTATCTTCCTTTCAAATTTATTTAACCAATAAATTTTATAATATTCCCCATAGGGTTCAAACAAATCCATCATATCATAGTAATCAAAAAAGTGTAAGTGCCCTACCTCTCTACCACCAAAAGCATTCTTTATTGGAGTAGTTAGTATAATTTTACCATTAGGTTTACATACTCTTATCATTTCCTTTATTGCTAATTTAGGTTCTTTTAAATGTTCTATAAGTTGATTAGATGCTACAACATCAAAAGACTTATCTGGATAAGGTAACTTCTCTGCTTCTCCTTTAGTAAATTTAACTCCAGGAACTTTATCTGTACAAAAATCTACACTCCTTTGAGTTAAATCAACACCTTCTGGATTCCTACCTGCAGCTTTAAGATGGAAACATAATATACCAGCACCACAACCTACATCTAAGACTTTATCTCCTTTTTTAGTATTCTTTATTATCCACTCATGTATATAAAGTATAACCTCTGAAGGAGTATTTATTCTATCTATAAGACTATTTATTTCATTCTCATAAAATCCTTCTTTATTCTTTAAGTCTTTATCCAACAATATTCTAGGTCCAATCATTTTGAATTCCTCCTATCTCTAGTTTCATCTACCATCTTCATATATCTCTTTTCTGCGTGTTCATAATCAAAGAACTTTACATTCTCAAGTGCAATATCTATCTGTTTATCTAACCAACTACCACCTTTTAATATCTTATCCATACAGTTAACTATAGATTTACAGTCAAAAGGGTCAAAAGACATATTAGGGAAACAATATCTCATACTCCATACTCTATTAGAACCAACTGTCGGTATACCCATAGCAGCTGTATCTACAGAGGTCCTACCATAAGTATGGTAACTACAATTCTCAAATATGAATCTATTAGTTAATAAACTTCTAATGTATGCAGGATATTCTAATGATGGTTTAACATCATCCCACATTATCTTTTGCCATTGTCCTAACTTATCGTGAGTTGGTTCATACGCATATATTCTAGTATTTAATTTAGGATATCTTTTCCTAAGTTTTTCTAATGCTATATGAGAAGCATAACTTTTAGCTTCCCACCAATGGAATAGAAAACCAACATCATATCTTTCAGGATAATAGTCATCTGTCCCCATTCTATTAAGCATCTTAACCCAATGAGGATGTGGTATAACATAAGCATCATCTCTTAAGAAAGATGTTTGATAAGGTTCTGTTCCAAATACAGCATCACAACTATCTTGTGCTTGTTCATATAATTGAGTATGGTTTCTCCATAGTTCCCAACTCTCACAAGTATAATCATTATTCCCTATAATTAAAGTAGATGAAGAATTACCTATCATCTTCCTAACAGTATGAACTAGTGGTTGGTCTATAGGAGCCATATTAATTTGTATTACATCATACTCCTCTAGTTTCTTTTTATCTACTGAATGTATAGGGCATATATCACCTTTAAAGAGAAACAACCAATTATACATACCTCCTCTTCTTGGTACTTCTGATAGTGCTCTCTTCATACTTGGTGTAATTGCCTGAACAACTTGTATATATTTCAACTTCGACATCTTTATCCTCCATCAATTTTAAAATACGTTGATTTTCCACATAATCGAAATTTTCGTATGAATGACGCAACGCATACGATTGCGTTTAACGTATGTTTTTCATCATCAATGTACGAATCGTTAACCATCATCATTATCTCTCGACCATCACGTTAATCGTATTTTTCCCTATATAAATTTGAATCATTTAGTGTCCATAAAAGTACCAGTTACATTTAAGGTATATATATGATTACTTTTCCTCTTGGTATACTCAACAACTACTGAAGAATCTTCTTCAAAGTTAATATCAAATAATAAGTAAGTCTCTCTTAACTTTTCTTTACCAGATAAAATAGCGTCATAAACTTCATCAGTTACAGTTTTAGCATTAGCTGCTGAGTTATGTATTATATCAATAGATATTCTAAATGGTAATTTATATATAGCTATACTAGTAGAACCAGAGCTACCCATAGTCATCCTTTGGGTAGGCATAGTAGATTCTTTTATAATAACTTGAGGATAACCTTCTATAGTAGTTTGTCTTTCATTATGAGAACTATGAACATTAGAAGAAGCAGTAATCTTAGTAGCAGAATTAACAGCTATGATATTATTAAATGCCGTATGTATATCCGTTCTTATAGTTGATATATCTACCATTATATTACCCTCCCGTATGGGAAAACCTTACTCATGTTCAAAGTAAGGACTTTAAGGATTTACCTTTACAAACTGTATCTTGATACCATCAAGACTTCTACCGAATAATCTAAGAGCATTATTAGCTTCAATCTTAAACTCTACTTCCATAGAGTTAAGAGATTCTACATTATCTTTTTCTGGGTCTAGATTTGATTTAGCATTTCTAACTGACAATAAATCAGTCAATGCTCTAATAGCTTCATCATGGTTAGCTCCAGTAGTAGTACCTGTTATATTACGAATTATATTTTGAGCTCTTCCTGTAATCCTTCCTACTATAGTAGTAGTAGTTCCTTCTATCATAGACCAAGCTAAACCTATATCAGCATGAATTTCAGTTGTACTTGGATTAGACATTTTTCACCTTTTTAAAAGCTTCTAACATTTTATCCCAAGAAGCCTTTAGTTTATTATATTTCTCCTCTGATTGAGATAACTTTCTTTTTACATCTACTAATAAAGAATTCTCATTTATAAGAGCATTATTAATAGTATCCACTTCCTTTTGTTTTGTATCAAGTAAACCTTTTATATTCCTAAACGAATCTTCTAAATCATCCATTTTAAAACAACTCCATTATTATGTTTCACCATATTTTACTTCATCTATAGTAGCTCCTGTTGCTCCAACTGTAAGAACTTTTGCTTGAAGTTGAATAACTGGAGTATCTCTTTTTAAGGGAATATGAAACATTACTTTTTGGTTAGCATCTGTATTTAATTCATGAATAGTTGCGTCTTCAGTATTCTTACCTGCACTATAAGTTTCTGTCATTATATCATATTCATCTGCATGAGCATTTGTATGTTTAGCTAATGCTCTAAACTGAACATTATTTGAACTGTTAATAGTTAATTTTATCCAAAAATCAATATCATTTTTTCCATCTGTACTAATCTCAACTCCAATATCTGCCCATGAAACTGTTAAGGTTTTTGCACTTGTTAATAAATCAATTATTACTACCATTAGTTATCCACCAATATTAAATCAAATCCTGCTGAAATACCTGCAGCTGAAACATCTGTATTTGATGTAACTTCTATATCTGCCTTAGCTGGTATCACTTCTGGGATATCATATCTATGAGCAAAATGACTTGTACCTGTTCCTATAATCGCTCCTGTATGTTTCGTTTGGAAAACTTGCCCAAAAGGTCTTATCTCTATATGAAGTTCATTAATTGATGTTTTAACTCCACCAATAGTAGAAGCATAAAATTGACTAAGATATCCTATCTTCCCTGCAGGAATAGTATATACTGCCATAAGTGTTTGATTATGACTTTTATTATTTGGATGTAAAGATATTATTGCTCTGCAATCTGCATCTGTTATTGGAACTCCTGCTGTTACAGTTCCACCAGAAACATAACAATAAAGATTTCCTGCTAAATTAGTAGAACCAATATTCTTTAATCTAAAAACTCTTATTAGATTAGTATCTAATGATTTTGTTGTTTGTCCTGTTAAAGTAATTGTTTGAGTTACAGGAAGATAATTACCATCAAGTCCTTGAACTTCTATATCTTGTGTATCAGTATCATCTGAACTTGAAAGAGAATCAATATTAGCTGTAGCAGAATAAACATAAACATTAAGGTCTACTGCACCACCATCTCTTGCTCCATCCCAAACAGTAACAAAGTTATCTCCTGTATCAAAATCAGGAGCTTCTCCAAATTTATGGACGAAAGCCATTCCTGATATATTACCTCTAGCAATCTCTAACTCTATGCTATGAGGAAGTGTATCAATTAAGTTCTTATTACCTATACCAGTAACAGTAATCTCCTTAAGTGCAGAGTTCTTACTTGAATCTCCTTCCTCATACCCTATTAGTTGCGTTCCCATTTTTAACAGGTTCCAATGTTTTCTTACTTATACCATAAAGAGGTTTCTCTTCTCTCTTACCTTGTATATTATCAACACCTGCTACTTTATCGAATACAACTACGTTAATTATATGTTTGAGTTGGTTAGCTAATTGTGAGCTAACTCTAATAGCAACTCCACCATATAACTTCACCTCAGGATGTTCTACAATAGTTCCTCTCTTAACATTTAAAGCATACATAACTTGTTCTCACCATCATATCCTTCTTTAATAATAACGCAACTTTCACCAATATAATTGAGCTCTTTAATATCTTTTAAAAACTTTAATTTTTCTTCTTGAGTATTACCATCAATAGTAATAAGTTCTTTTGAAAGATAGTCAATCATTAGTTTTGCTCTTTGTTTCTTCTCAATTAAAAAAGGATATAATGTTTTCAATAATCTTAAAACATCTCTTCTCTTTTGTAAAGAACAGTTATAACAAATTTTATTTTTACCAGTTCTACAAACAAAAGATAAATGAGTAGTTCCACCACATAATTCTTTAATTATTCTAGTAAAATTATTAAGTAATAACTTACTAGTATTTGTTAAAGCTACTCTTACAGTGATAGTAGATGGTTTAATTAAACTAGCACCAATACAACCATCACAATCTATAATAGCAGCCAACCAAGATAATTCTTTTTCTTCCATGATTATAATTCCATCAAATTTATCCGTTTCTTGATGTTGCAGTTCTTCCTACAATTCCTTTAGCTTTAACATTACCAGCTGCATCTAATCTAGTTACAGGGAATGTATCACTATCTCTAACGCTAACAAAATTACTAGCGCTCTTTGTACTCAAGTCAAACCTAATAGATTCACCAGTTCCATCTGAAGCCATAACTAATACTCCATCTTCTGGAGAAGATATACTTATTCCAGTATCTCTAAAATATATTTTCTTATTAGTATCTATTATTAGATTTTCCTGGAACTCTGACCTAATATTATCTGAAGTAGCTCTACCATGTCCACCACTTAAACCATCTTTTAATCCTGGCATTTTTCACCTCACTTATACAATGGTAATTCTAAGTCAGCTGCATCTTCACAGACCTGGTATGGTCCTGGAGCAGTACAATAGAATTTACCTACATCCGTATATGCAACAATAGCTACACTCGGACAAGAATCTCTTAAATTAACTTCTCCACCATCAATAGAAACAACATCTGGTTCTATATTAACATTCAGTAAAAATGTATCTGGAGATACTCCTTTATCATAGGCATAATCCTTTAATGATTTCCAGTATCCATTTCTACAAACAGAATACTTATCTTCTCCATCAGAGTTAATATAGTATCCTGTTTTACTTGTATCACTCAATGCTTCTGGATGTCTATCATTACCTTCAAAAACACCCAGTCTCTCATTTACAGTACATACATAGGAATTGTCTATCTGGTCTTGGGAAAAAACTACGCTTCCCCCCAAACCAAGTAGAATACCTACAAGTCCTATAATCCCTTTAAGTATTTTATCTTCCATTTCATATCACCTAAGTTGTTATAGTAGTATTTAATGACTTCCATCCCTGAGCAGTACAACCAATAAATCCAATAGACGAATTATAATTAATCGTTCCTTCATTAGCTGCAGTACAAAGTTCATATGAACCAAGTCTCGTACCATTTCTAACTCTTAACGCTTGAGCTGTAACAATCCCAGACGTATTAATATCTCCTGTATTAAGGGTCATATTAATAGCACCATATTGACCGACACTAAATACTAAAAATCCAGTATCAATATCAATTATTCTAGGTGTGGAATCAACAGTTCCACCTGTAGCATTTATTATTCTAGCAAATATCCAATGTCTAGTATCATCATTCAATGATACAGTATAGTTCCAAAATGAATTATTCTGTATAGTCAAATTAGTACCAGATGGTACATTAGCACCATAACTACCAGCAAGACTAGACTTGTTAAATAAGGTTATATTCCATTCTACTTCTCCATTTGTAGTTTGACTAAAAAGAACACTAACATTAATATCCGTAGTGGTATAAGTCGAATACGCACTAGGTTTGTTAGTAGTCATACTAGTAGCTCCTATTACCAGACTTACCAATAATAGAAACATAACTCCAATAATTATTTTTCTCATATTATTACACCTCCATATAATATCAAGCCGCTTTAACCACTAAAACAAGCAACATTCCATTTCCATATGAACACATAGTTATATTGTCCGCTACTACTATACTATTACCAGTAAGTAGTGCATCTAATTTATCTGGACTTGTTGGTCCGTAAACTTCAATATCACCGTTCATCTTAACCTCATTAAGCTTTAATTACCAAAACGACTACCATACCATTAGCATAGGAAGCCATTGTTACATCATCTGTTACTACTAAACTAGCAGCTGTAAGTACCGCATCCAGCTTATCTGGAGTTGTAGGTCCATAAACTTCTACATCTCCTGTTCCCATTTTACACCTTCAATGATTTAACCATAGCATCTAAGTCATAATCAATAGATTCTGACCAAGTAACTTTACCATCTTTACTTCTAGATAGTATAGTTTTGCCATTATCCAATTTACCACTAGTTGAGAAGTTCTTACATTCATTCAACATCTTTCTATATTTGGCTACTAAGTATTTATTTCTACTTCTAACCTTCCACTCTATAATGTTGAACTTTATTCCCTCAACAGTTAATCCTTCTGGATTATCTCTAACACCTTCCCATTCTTCTTTAGGGATACCAACACTCTTTTTATCAAGAATATTAATATATTTTACTTCTTCTGACATTTTTCCACCTTCCTAATGTATTTTCATAATCTCATTAATCAGTTTTCTTTCCTTCAAGTCATAATATTTAGGAATTTTTAATTTCTTAGCTATTAATTTCAATTCCTTCATATTCTTATCTTTGTACTCATCAAAAGTAAGTTTCGATTTCTTTACTTCCTTCTTAACTTCCTTTTCTACTACATCAATGTTATCTGACTTAAGTTCAGCTAATTCTCTTTTAGCTCTAGCAAATATATACTTATTAAGTGGATTTCCACTTGGAGTGGAATTTCCACCATAGTCTATAATATCTCTTTCAATCTGTTCTAAATTAGACATTGGTTGACCAGGTGTTCCCATTTTATCCACCTATTTAAGTTGTTACAATCCTAGCTGTAGCAGCACTTCTCAAATATCTTGTAGCGAATCTTTGAGTTGCAACGGCAAAGCCAGTATCTCTAGCGGCATCAAAGTACCTTTCAATGGTAATTGCTCTTTTCTCTGCTATAACAAAAGCATGGCTTCTATCAATAATGTATACTCTCTTAGCATTTACATTTCTACTTACCATAACCTTCATTTCAAAGATTTTACCAATTAACCTTCTACTAGGGTCATTTATTCCAGCTTTATTAGCTTCAACAAAGGTATCAATATTCCTTAAATCGTTAGCTATTTCAGTCCCTACAATCATATGAGTTGGTTCATAACCTTCTTCCTCAAGACCTTCCATACCAGCAGTAATATCTGATATAGGCAAAGTAGCATTACTATTAGCTACCCTTGTAGAGTCTGTTTGAGCAGTAGCTGTATCAAGAGTAGCAACTATTAAGCTCTCTTCATTATCTGCTATCTCATATCCAGCAGTTGCTACATTCAAAGCCATAACATCAAATAAACTATCTTCCATCTGTTCCTTACTTATCATTAACCTAACACCATACTTTAATGGTTTTAGATTAAATCCAGTATAACCTTCAATATCTAGAGGTACAACTCCAAATTCTCCTACTTGATGTACTTCCATACTTTCAGGTGTCTGAAGTGGTAAGTCAATACTAGAACCAGGTATAGAATTAGGTCCTATGACAGTTACCGCTAAAGCCCTAAATATTAAATTCTTTCTAACAGCACGAAATAGTGTACTAAAAAGTGTTCTTGGTATTAATACACTACCTGATGAACTACCAGCAATAGCTGCTGATGAATCTTTACTGTCAGTAGACAATAATGTTGAACTTATTGGCATTTCTTTTCACCTCACTTAGTAAATTTCCATAATACATAATCACCGTCTACATTAGCTCCAGTTAAAGCAAATCCAATCTTATTAATAACAGATTGTTCTGCCTCTGAATACTGTGCAGTCGTTCCCCAACTAGTTGTACCAGCATTAGTAACACCAGCTGTCGTAGTTCCATCATAAGCTCTAACAAATCTACCAGGTTGTATAGCGCCTGTAGTATCTCCAACCTTACTCAAAAATAATCCTTCAGTAGCAAAACTAACTGGTTCCAAAGTTGTAGTTGAGGTAACAGCGTCATGCATAGCAATACCAACTAACTTTCTACCTTGTACTGTTGCAGTAGCAAACTTTACAGGTTCTACTTCAACCTCACTAGGTTCTACATTAGCTGGAACTGTCGTTCCAAAAGGACTTGTGCTTGGAGCACTTGCATATAGCAAATCTCCAGCTGTGATAGCAGAGGTAGTATTTCCATTAACTCCTGATACTATTCTACCATCATCATCAAACATAAAGTTTTGTTGTGCCATTTAAAATCACCTGTATATACTATTCATCATGTCTTCATTGTATTGAAGTCGCATCTTTTCAGACATAGTTATATGACCTGAATTCTTATCAATAACTATCTCTTCCTTAATCTCTTTAGATTTTGGTACGTCTTCTACTTCAGAAGCACTTTCTTCAGTTTCTCCATCTCCAGATTCATGAATCTTCTTTTCATAACTTTCCATCAATTCCAACTCAGATAAAGTTTTGTCTTTAATATCCTTTTGCTTTATCTCTTTATTTATTTCTATAATAGATTCAATAACTTTTTCTTTTTTAGCATCCAAAGCTTCTTGTTCCTTAGCTTTTCTCTTCTTAGCATCTTCAGCACTAACATCTAATTTTTCTTTTACATCTTTCAATTCTTTCTCTAGTTCATCTACCTTACTATCTTTCTCTTTCAATAATTTAGCAAAATCTTCTGTATTTTCCATTTCAGCCTCCTCTAATTTTTCAGCTTCAGCTATAGCAGCTTCTATAGAAGCTGCTGGTACACCTCTAGCGTGTTTATTAACCAAAGCCAAAATAGGTATTCTTAACCCTTCAAAAACAACTTTTCCATCTTTTACATTAACATTCTTATAACCACCTTGAACACTAACAGAAACAACATTTCTAGGTTCAATCTGTTCAACTATATCAGGGTGATGAGCATTATTAAAAACTGTACCTTCAAAATCTAATCTATTACCATTAAGACTATAAACTCCTTCTCCAACATTGTGGTCAGGATTATCATAGTCTTCTCTATGACCAACTATAAAATTAAAAGGTTCACCATCATTTTCCTTAAGATTATCAATAGTATAGTTTCTTTTATTTCTGCTAACACCTTCTTGTAAAGCAGTCCCAACCATCTTTAAACCTATATTCTTACCTTCTTTCTCAATAACTGAAGTTTTAAAGTCTTGAACTTCAAATATTAGTTTTTCTTTAGTTTTAAAAGATTTCATTTGACTTATCCTCTTCTGAGCTTCTTCTTTGCTACTATACACTTTTGGTAGCAAATTACCACTTTCTAATCTTATTTTATATCCACCAATAACTTTCACTATAGTCATATTCTAGGTTCATAATACTTTTTAGTTTGATACTGAGATTTTGATTTTTCTATTCTCCCAACAATTCTAGGAGCTAAAACTGTTAAGTCTCTAAAAGAATGTTCTCTTGTTCTAGGAGCAAAAGCATGAGTTTTAGGAAATTGAGTTAATTGAGTCGTAAGTTCCAAAAATCTAATCTTCCTTATATTTGTATTAGTAGCAATAATCTCCTTACCAAAATCTCCAGCATTTCTATTAATTGGAAGGAATGTATGTCTTAAACCTGCTACTGGATTTCTAAATGTTGCCATTTTAAGTTTTAATAGGTATCTCCCTATCAGTTTTATTTCTTCTTTGATTAGGTTCTTTCTGTTTAAGAGTTGGGTCTGTAGGATTATCCTTTATCTTATCAGAACCCTTTTGAAAATTAGTTTGGTTTTGATTACCAGACACTTTAGTTTGTCCAGTAGTTAATCCCATATCTGGTGAAGGTAACTTATCATGATACTTTGGAGGAAGTAATCCATTAGCTTTTTGAGGAGTTAATATACCATCTTTAACAAGTCCTCTTATAACATCAACTTCTATTTCCCATTCTCTCTCTTCAGCAGTACCCCAAATAAGTTCATCATTGATACTACCAAGACCTCTAGCAACTATAATATTATCTTCAAATTCAGCTTTAATTGCTCTTTGTAATGCTTTAACGTGTCTACCTAGTTTCCTAAGATTGACTTCATCACTACCTTTATCAGAAACATCATAACCAGGAGCAGATTCAAAAGTCTCAAGACCTCTCAATATATTAGAATCAACGTGTTTCAAAAGAGTATCAACTTTTAATGCTTTACCCTCAAATCCAAGAACTTTTAGTTCAGTTAAAAAATTAGTAACATATTCTGTATCAGAATAAATATCTTGTAGTTTAGTTCTAATATTACTTAAATCTGTCTCTGTTGGTAAATGCATTTCATCACCAACTTTAGCATGGATAATAGGAGCTGAATATCTCCTAGTTATTACCTTTAAGTCTGACTCCATACTATCTTTTACACTTAAAAGAGATAAAGAAGAATGAATAATACTATTACCATATTTCTCACCAGCTAAACAATTAAACTTAAAATGAACAATATTAACAAAAGGAGCTCTTTTCTTAAAAGTCTTATCTTTATTACTATCCCCTGTAGTTCCCCAAATAACTTTATCAATATCATTTATTGATTGAGAATGACCTATAACAGTACCATTAAGTTTACGATAAGTTTGCATTGTTCTTGGGTCTAGTAACTTTAATTCTCTTGGATTAGGCAATTCTGCCCATATATTACCATTAATAAGCATATGTTTAGCTATTATTAGTAACTTTTGAGGTAAATTAACGATTTCTGCCCATTTACTCAATTTATCAGAATTAGTACCTTTAAAATAATGGTCTTGGACAGCTTGTTCAGCTGTCATATCTATACCACCAGAAATCATAGGAAAATTATTGTAAGCATTAATATATTGTTGCTGTAAAGTTGCATCTTGAGTATCATCATCAAGACCCATTCCAAACATATTACTACCTCTAGAAACTAGACCTATACCTGACTCTTTCAAACCCAACTTCGGACTTCTAAAAATACTTAACAAATCCACCTTTCTTGAACCCTCCAATTAAAATAATTTACGATTAATCTATATGTATTTAAATGTTTCTGCACAATCATGTAGAATCAGGATTAATTCGTACTCCCTAACGAGAATAAACTACTATTTCCAGAAGACTTTCCTCTCATAATATTCCAACTTATTGTACCCATTCCTCTAGCAGCCCAACCAGCCAATGCTAGACTAGTTACCATATCATCATGTTCACCAGTTCCCTCAAATTTAACTAATAACTTCCTTTCATCCCAAACAACCCCAAAAGCAGATAGTTCCTTAATTAAGTGACCAGCTAGTGTTTTAGTCTTTAAATC
>SDBU01002166.1_pt1 | contig 26730 bp, 33 predicted proteins | sample 2277071 | NCBI WGS metagenome assembly SDBU01 (sample SAMN10397929, study PRJNA504765) | marine sediment metagenome | isolation source: marine sediment core GS08_GC12, 126 cmbsf | place: Arctic Ocean: Gakkel Ridge, Loki's castle | collected 2008 | reverse complement strand
CCGCAACCGATACCCTTACATTCGCCCCCGCTGTCCCCGACGCCGTTACCACCGAAGGATACGTCCTCATCCCCGGCCTCGGGCATGCCGACATAACCGACGCGCTCAACACGCCAATAACAGGCAGCCCGCCGGTGAATAGCATCAACGAGCGGCTAAAAACCCTGGACGACAACTATACGGCTGGTCGGGGGGGTTATCTGGACGAATTGCATGCCACCAACCTGCCGTCTGACATAGACGACATTCTGGAGGACATTGAAACAAGTGGTGTAGTTTTAGCTTCGTCCGAAGATGTCTACTGGGCGGACATTCATTTCACGCGCGACAGTGCGAACGGCAAGGATGAATATGAAGTAGTGTGGATCAAGAATGACGCTCCCATAACGAGCGACATCACGGAGCCCACGATTCAGGTTGTCAAGCGTGCTGACGGAACTGATCTCGTGGAGGAAGTTGCAATGGATGATGAAATCGGCACTACCGGAGCCTACAAATACGACGAGGACACGAATCGCCTGACGCTCGGCGAGGCCGCCCTGGTAATCGTTACCGCCACCATCGACACGGCCACGCGCACGTGGAGTCGTGTCGTCGGAAGGGACAGTTCGGCATGAAACCGGCCCTATTGCCGCCCATGATGGGATTGTCATATACCGGCATCCTGGAAGAAATCGTTGGAGCGCTAATAACTGGCAGTGATGTAATCCGCCGAGGTCCCAGCGCCGTGGAGGCCACGATTCGGCGCGGGCCGGGTGCGCTTGGTACTGTTGTTCGTCGTGGCCCGAGTGAAGACGCCGAAGTGATTCGGCGCAGTTAAACACCAACCCAAGGAGAGTACGATGCAAGTCTATGAGTATGTTATCGTCGAAAAAGAGCATGGACGAGGGGGTTGTCCTGCCAACAACGGCGTAAACAGGGACGTGTCCGAAGTCCTCACAAGAGGCGAAATCATCGCGCACAGTGAGGCGGCCGCGAGAGAAATCATAAATCGCCATGAGGTCACGACTGCCATGCAGCAAGGCACGGAAGGTGAGGTAAAATCCGAGGACGTGGAGGTCCTCATCCGTCCCTTTTGCTGATACATGCGGGCCGTCGCCACTCGTCGCGGCCTGGAAGCATTTTGCGCAAGTCGGCGTGGTTAAGTTGTCAGGCCATGCGGTTGAATGCACGTGGCACGTAGGCATCGACCCCGTCGCGAAAGAGCCTGTGAACTCACTGTTAGCATGGGCCCAGAGAGATTGTCAGGTTCCGCTGCTCCACTGGATGAAAGGCACGGGAGGCGGCGACGAGCATTACTTCGGCGTGGATTCGGTATCCGGCACGGGGCCGGCGGTTGCGATGGTCTGCCGTGTAGGTACTAACCGGTGGCGGTGGAGGGTTTGCGGCGGTCAAGGCGAGGCTGCCGACCTTCTGAAAGCACAATGCAACGCCGGCCGATGGTACGCCTGGGAGAAGAAGGAAGGCCGTGCCAAGCCGTTGGAGATTCCCGTAGTAGAGAGCGACGAGCCGAAGCTGTACTGGCACTTCTACGACAAAATCGACGAATACGAATATGCAACCGCCAGTCGTGTTCGCAGCGGATCAGTTGTCGCTTATCTGGGGCCAGCCGACAAGGATGGTTACAAGTGGGCATCTGCGCTTAGTAATGGGCGAGGTCAGGGAATCTATGCTTACAAGCACGAAGCCAAGGCCGCCGCCGAAAAGGCGTGGAGGGCGGAACCATGCGTGTGCTTATAGCGGGCGGAGGAGGGTTTATCGGCGGACATCTTGTTCGGCGATTGCTGGACGAAGGTTGCCGAGTGCGCGCGGTTGACATCAAGCCGTTTAACGAGTGGTGGCGGCCGCACAACGGCGTAGAGAATGTTGACAACTGCGACTTGCGGCTGCGCCGAGAGTGTATGCAGGTCAGCACGGGAATAGATCAGGTTTACAACCTGGCGGCGGACATGGGCGGGATCGGCTTCATTGAAAATAACAAAGTCGATTGTATGATAAGTGTGCTCATCAACACGCACCTGCTGATGGCTGCGAAGTTTTGCGGCGTCAAGCGGTATTTCTACTCGTCGAGCGCGTGCGTGTACGCTGCTGACAAGCAAAGCACCACCCAACTGCCGGCATTAAAGGAAGGCGATGCCTACCCGGCGATGCCGGAAGACGGATACGGCTGGGAAAAGCTGTTCTCGGAGCGGATGTGCCGGCACTTCACCGAAGACTACGGCTTGGAGACGCGGGTAGCCCGGCTGCATAACGTGATGGGTCCGCACGGCTCATGGTGTGACGGCCGCGAGAAGGCGCCGGCGGCAATCTGCCGCAAGGTAGCCCATGCCAAGCTGAACAAACTGCCGAGCATCGAAGTCTGGGGCGACGGGAGACGGACGCGAAGCTACTGTTGGGTTGGCGACTGCATCGACGGTATCCGCCGGCTAATGGACTCCGACGTGCGCGAGCCGCTGAACATCGGCACATCGGAGTGTGTGACCGTCAACCAACTGATTGAACACGTCGAGGACATCGCTGGCTACAGAGTCCGGCGGGACTATGACGCTACGAAACCCCAGGGCGTGATGGGGCGGAATTCGGACAACACGCGGATCAAGGCGCTGCTGGGATGGGAACCGGCGGCGACACTACGGCAGAGCATCAGGCGGACGTATCCGTGGATAGAAGAGCAGGTGGCGAAATGCGAACGGTAGCGAACGGGCTCCAGGCCGAAGAGATTCGCGCATTGGTGGGCGACTCACCGCTGATGCTGGAGATCGGCTCTCACGAGGGCACGGATACGGTCAAGTTTTTGAAGGCTATGCCGGGGATTCAGTTGTTCTGTTTTGATCCTGAGCAACGGGCGATTGCGCGATTTAAGCAAGCAATCGGCGACGATCCGCGGGTGACGCTGTGCGAGAAGGCTGTGGCCGATGTGGACGGCAAATTGCCATTCTATCCCTCGACTGGCGAAGTAGGCGGCCGCGAGGACTGGGACTTCTCGGGAAGTCTCTGTAAACCTACTGGGCATCTGACCTACGCGCCAGCGGTCGAATTCAAGCGGCCGATCAGTGTCCCTTGTATCAGGCTCGACTCATGGGCAACCACAATCCTGCCTACAGGAACAATGATTGATTTTGCATGGGTAGACATCCAGGGGGCACAGCGGCAATTTATCGCTGGAGCTACGGCTGTCCTGGCCACCCTTGACTATCTCTATATCGAAGCCCATAACGCCCCTAAGCACGGCAGGCTGTATGAGGGAGAGACTACGCAAGAAGAACTAATTGGGCTGCTGCCAGGCTTTGAGCCCTTGGCGATTTACCACCGAGACAACATTTTGTTTCGTAATCGCGTCAGAGATATCGAAGCTAAATGGGAACGCAATAGTCGCCTCCGCCCGGAAGTATTTCGCTTTCTTACGGAAAAGATGGACCTGCGGTACATGGTCGAGACTGGCACGCTTTCTGGTTGCACTAGCGGGCTGGCTGCGCGGTATTTTGAGCGGGTGTGGACGATTGAATTGTCGCCTCAATACCAGCGCATAGCGACTCAGGACTTATCGCACCATCCTAATGTTACAAGTCTTCCTGGGGACAGTGCAGAAGTATTGCCAGGAATATGCAAACAGCTAGACAAGCCGACCTTCTTCTGGCTAGATGCACATTGGAGTGGCGAGGGCACGGCCAAAGGCTCAAGCGAATGTCCATTGCTTGCCGAGCTAAAGGCAATTGGCGGCCTGAGAACTGCCGATGTCATTTTCATTGACGATGCCCGAATGTTTCTTTCTCGGCCTCCAGAGGAACATGCCGCTGCGGAATGGCCGAGATACAACATCATTCGCCAGATCGTTGCAACGTGGCCGGGCCCTATACACATCGGACTGATAGACGATGTTATTGTGATTACGAAAAACCCCTTGACTCCTTGGGGGCAAGAATGAAAACATTGGGCGTACCCGCGAACTTTCAGCGTCGTCGGCCCCGGAGCAATGCGTACCACGACCTGAACTACAGCGTTGCCGAAGCATTTTTGGATGCTGTCACTGGCGGGCTTGCGCCAAAGACCGATAGAATTTACATCCCTATTTTATGGTCGAACAATTATCACAACCAGGGCGAATTCAAGGCAGTGCCCGAAATTCAACAGTTTCTCGACGAAGCCATAGACGCGCGCAGGAGCTACTTTACCGTTACAAGATGTGACGAGGGGATTTACGAGACTCTGCCGAGTAATGTGCTGGTATTTGGCGCGGGCGATTGGGCCGATGTACTAATTCCGCTGGGCTCAGAACTCACTCCCGCTCGTGCGGACACGCTGAAATACCTGGCGAGTTTTGCAGGATGCAAACGATCCGGCGGCCCTCGGCCGTATACCGGCAAGCCGAGTTTTTCCAATTATGACATCGAGGGAGTTGGAACGCGACTGAGAACAAAGATGTTTGAAGCCTTCGCGGGCCGTAAGGATTGTTTTTTGGTAGACCAGAATGGCTCAGGCGTGGGTGCATGGGAAACATTCGCCAATACGATCCGGCAGTCGAAGTTCGCGCTTGCCCCGCGCGGATATGCTCCCACTTCATTTCGGTTGTATGAAGCGATGGCCCTTGGCGCGGTGCCCGTTTACATCAGCGACAAGATGCTACAGCCGTATGGCGATGAATTGGACTGGGATGAATTTTGTGTCGAGTGTTCTGAGAGCGACATACAAGACCTGCCCCAAAGGCTGGCGGATATTTCTGAACAGTGGCGCTTGCACGCAATATCTGTTCTGGCCAATCTTTACCCGAAATACTTTAGTCTTACTGGAATCTGCAACCGAATTGCGAGATACCTGGAGGAGCACAATGATTAGCGTTGCGGTTACGGCCTACAACGAGTCCCAGCGCGGCAAGGGCGAATGGATACTGGCCTGCCTCAAATCAGTTAGCGCACCGGACCTTGTTACAGAAGTAGTCGTAGTAGACGACTGCTCTGATGATTGGCCGTGGCTGAAAGAATTGTTGCAAGACAAGCCGAAAGTCAAGCTGTTTCGCAACGATTGTAACTTAGGCGTGTACAGGAACAAGCTCCGGTCTATTGAACTCTGCACCTCCGAGTGGGTGCAGATATGCGATTCGGACGACACGATGGAGGACGCCCACTTCAAACGGCTCTCCGAACTGTCGCGCGACACCAAAACACTTTACTGCAATTCGTTTGGGCACACTGAATTTGATTTTCGGGAACTTGTTGGGCGGCATGACCTTAAAGCCTACATCGGATTGGCCGGAAACAACCTGTTTGGCTGCCTATTTAATCACGGCAATCATTTTCTGCATCGAAGTACGTTCCTGTCCGTTTTGGCCGACGCAGACCCGACGCGCCGATTGTTGCAAGCTCCGCAGAAGGACGCGGACGACTCTACTTATGTGCGGCGCGCACACGATGGCGCCGATTCAGCCTTTTACAATTCTCGTTGGTTGTTGGCCGGAAACGTCATGGAAATAGTTCCAGGGCTGGAATATAACCACCGCCATCATCAAGATAGCACCAGTGCGTATGCAGCGGCACCGCCGGAAAAGGAACTTTTACCACCGCTATATTTCTACGAACTTTGCCGAGCGGCCGATTCTGCGCTACCGCGTGTGACGGGAGTGGCCAAAGGTAGGCACAATAACCTGAGTTGGGCGGTGTGCCAGACCAACGGACAACCCATGTCCATTTCATTTCACGGGCTAGAAGTTGCCCCGTGGCCGGTTATCAGTATGCGTAAATTTGGTCATTACGGTCGATTCGCCAACCAGCTTTTCCAATACAGTTTTCTTCGCATTTACGCCGAGCAACACGGGCTGCAAGTACAGATTCCGCCTTGGGTCGGCCAGTGGTTGTTCGGGCTTGAAGACTTGCCCATTACGATCGCACTGCCGCCGCAGGGGGAAGTGCGACCGAGAACCGAAGATGGCAAAGACATCCTCCCGCCGCAGCCGCCCGGCGATGAATTTTGCGGAAAAGACTTTTTGGGCTATGGCCAGGTTCATACTTCATGGTATCGACCACACAAAGAAAAGATTCGCGGCTGGTTTCGCCATGCACCGTCCGTAAGGCGCAAACACTTACCGTCGGCAATAGAAAAACTGCGCGCGGCGGGCAAGACGAGTATCGGCATCCATTTGCGGGGCGGCGACTATGGCATAATGTATTTCTACACAACGCCGGTAGTGTGGTGTGCAGAATGGCTGCGAAAAAACTGGTCGCGGTTCGACGATCCAGTAGTGTTTTTGGCAACCGAAGATGCTTCGCTGGTCGAGCAGTTTGCCGAACACAAACCATTGCTAATAGAAGACTTAGGCATCGAATTGTGGCAGCACCCTTACCCAGAGTTCATCTACCACAAGGACGATGTTGCAAATCCAACTCCACGCGGCATGGATTTCTACCCCGAGTTTTACACGCTTACTCAATGTGACGTGTTACTGATTTCTAACAGCAGTTTTTCATTCTTTGCGGCGATGCTCAACGAGCGGCTCAAAGAGTGCTGGCGACCGCACTTGCCTAGCCAGTCGTTCGTGCAAATGGACCCCTGGGATAGCGACGTGATTACGCATGAATGGATCAAGGACTATCCGACAGTGGACGGGCTGAAGGGGAAGAGGACTTAAAGAGGCAAAACCATGAAAATCGCAGTTATCACGGCAACCTGGAACCGCCCGGAATTGCTTGGCAGAATGATCGAGTGCTTCAATCGGCAAACGCATGAAGACCGGACGCTTTTGATTCTTGATGATACTGGCCAATACGGTACGAACTGTAAAGGCGATCGGTGGGAGATGCTTACAGTTCCCAGACGGATTCATGAATATGCGCACAAACTGAACGCCTTAACGGCTATGCTCCCGCTTGATGTTGAACAAGTAGCAATCTGGGATGATGATGACGTGTACTTGCCGCATGCGCTGGCGGCATGTTCGGATGCGCTGGAGCGAGGTGTCTGGGCTCAGCCGCGAGTGATCTACGAACCCCGTGACAGGGGATTGCTGCGAGTCAGTGCGGTTCTAACGGGCGGTCGTGGGTGTATGTATCATGGCTCATGGTGTTACCGCAAAAAAGTATTTGACGAGATGCGGGGTTACGACTCGCGCGGACCGTTGCACTTCGACGCCTTATTTAACGTCGAAATGAATAAGGAGTATGGTCCGTCTGAGGATACGGCTTCACCCGAACATCCTGGTCCATACTACATATTCTTTCGCGACAGCAATAAATCCCATGGCGATGATTGGGATAGCTACTGGCCGTTTGGCGAAGTTGGCTACGATCGGCGGCGCGGCAAGCCGATAGTTCCGTTCCCGGGTCCTCTTGATATTCGTTGGCAGGTGGACTACACGGCCCTTCCTGTAGTTGGCGAAGACATGACATTGCGAAACCAATAAGACAGGGGGTAGCATGACTCATTTACTTGCGTGTACTGATTGGCAGGGATCAGCAGAAAGGTCGCTGAGTTTCTGTCAAGAATGTAGGGCAGCCGTTGATGACGACCAGGAGTTTGCTCAATTCAAGTGCAAGCGTTGGATGCGGGGGATAGTGGAAAACAAACCCCCGGAATGGATTGATTCGTTTGTCAACACAACTCGTGTCGCTGCACCCTGGATATTGGACCGCATTGCCACAGTTTGTGAAAATGATACTATCGGCAAGCCAAAACTCGCAACGACATCCGATGGCAAGTACACGATGTCCCCGACAACCGCTGCATACATGGTGTATATGGCAATGATCGACTGGTTATTTGGGCCATTGAAGGAGATGCGAATTGCGGAAATTGGCGCAGGTTATGGTGGACTCTGCCGATTGATTATGGCATTATGCCAGCCAAAATCCTACGTGCTGTACGATTTGCCCGACGTGTTGGCTCTACAGGCAAAATACTTGGATGCTTTGGGCTGTCACAACATAGAGTACCGTTCTGAGGTCGGGGAAGAAGGATCATTCGATCTTATAATTAGCACAAGTGCGTTTACGGAATTGACGCGGCCGACAATGGACGTGTTTGGCGAAAGAATCTTTGCGCATTGCGGCTCTGGCTTTATTGCAGGATGTGCCACGAGGCAAGCAGGCGATGACGTTCCGACGGAACCACACGAAATAGAGGAATGGTTTGCGGCCATACTCGGGCCAAATCGGTTGCACTGGGGGAGAGACAATTCCGCGTTTACTACTGCCTTTCAGGCAGGCGAGCCTAATTGGGTATCCCATACCGGCGCTTTCTATTGGAGGCCCTTGTCAAGAGTTGAAAAATGACACCTAGTCAACTTGCGCAATCTAGCTCCCTTTACAATACAGACAAGTTTACCGAGACGCATCGTTACGAAGGATTTTATGATGTTGAGTTTCCGCCACGCAAAGAGAGTGCTGCGAATGTACTTGAGATCGGGGTAGCTTTCGGAGACAGCGTGAGACTGTGGCACGACTATTTCGAGAACGCCACGATTCATGGTATTGAGAAAACTAACACTACGGCTGGCCGTAAGAAGGGCCTCCCCATGAACACCGTTACGACCCAAACGCCGCTTAGACTCACGCTCGGGGGTGGTGGCACTGATCTGCCGGCCTACTGCAATTTATTTGGCGGATTCGTCGTTGCCGCAGCGATTACGAAATACGTGAAGATTACACTCGGCCGGCGAGACGACGGGATGATTTGCTTAGAGCCGGCTTGGTTGCCGCTTAGCGGCCCAATGCTGGACGCTACCATGCGGGCGCTATCCTGGAGCAGCGGGCTTGACGTAAACATAGCTACAGATGTTCGGCCCGGCTCGGGCCTTGGTGGCTCAGGCGCGTTTCTGGTTGGACTCGTAAATGCGATTCTTGCCTTGCAGGACCGGAGTTGGCCGCCGCACAAAGTTGCCGAGAAGGCGTTTGTAATAGAATCGCAGCGGGTTGGTCGTTCAGTAGGCCGACAAGATCATTATGTGGCGGTCTACGGGGGCGTCGTGGCGCTAGAGTGCCTTCGCTCGGGCACTGTTGACGTTAGCCAATGTTCAGTAGTAGGTGGCCCGAGAAAACTGGAGGCTCAACTACTGTTGTTTTCGCTGGGCGACAACCGCGATGCCAGCGGGGTTCTCGGAAGGGAACAGGCCGCAATCGCGGACCAAGACGCCAGCGTGCTTGCGTCAATGCACAAGATCAAGCAAATCGGGCGAGAAGTAGTTACATCTGGCTGTTGTCCTGACCTTATGCGCGAGCACTGGGAATTCAAGCAATCGCTTTCCGTAACTACGCCGGCCAGCGAAAGTTGCGTGCGTGTTGGCTGTAACAACGGGGCATCTGCGGGCAAGCTGGTAGGTGCTGGTGGTGGCGGGCATGTGCTCTTTTATTGTGAGCTTGACAATCAGCCACAATTACGGCGCGTAATGGAAGCGGCCAGCCTACTGGAAGTGTCATTTGAGTTTAGCTGGGAGGGAAGCCGTGTGCTTTAGCGAACGATACTTGGAGGGATATGTAAAGTGCATCGAAGCCATAGATCGGCAGGAAATTGCAGATATGGTCCGACAATTACAGCGGCTCCGGCAGGAAAAAGGCCGGCTGTTTATTGTTGGGTCCGGCGGTAGTGCTGGCAACGCCTCGCACGCCACCTGTGACTTTCGCAAGATTGTTGGAATTGAAGCGTACTGCCCGTCGGACAATGTTTCGGAGTTGACGGCCAATGTAAACGATGCGGGCTGGTCGGGCGCCTACGCGGCATGGCTCCAGGAAAGCCGCATCAGTCCTGCGGATGCCCTTATGGTACTATCGGTCGGCGGCGGCACAAAGGAGTTGAGCAATAACCTTGTTGCGGCGATGCGCGTGGCCCAGCACGTTGCTTGTCCCATCCTCGGCATAGTCGGACGCGACGGAGGCTATACCCAACGTGCTGCGGACAGTTGTGTGATGATACCAGTGATAGACACAGAACTCGTAACTGCCTACAGCGAAGCGGCACAGGCGGCAATTTGGCACCTGCTGGTGTCTCACCCGGACTTGCAGCAAAAAGCTATGGCATGGGAGAATCGCACGTGCGCCAAGCTCTCTTCTTAGACCGTGATGGTGTACTGAACAGGGCCTACAAAGATAATGGGATATGGTGGCCACCCCGTTTAGTAAAGGCATTTGAGTTGTTGCCAGGGATTACTGACGCGATAAAGGCGATCCGAGAAGCTGGATTGCTTGTAATCTGTGTTACCAACCAACCCGATGTGGCACGCGGTGACCTATCGCTAGATGCGTTGGGAGAGATGCACGATTTGCTTGAACGGCAACTGCCGCTAGACGGTGTGTATTGCTGTTGCCACGATGACGGTGACCATTGCGGCTGCCGCAAGCCTGAACCGGGGCTACTATACGCGGCGGCTTACCACCATGAGATCAGTTTGTGCGATAGTTGGATGATCGGCGACTCTCCCCGTGATGCAGAAGCGGGCCGGCGGGCCGGCTGCAAATCTTTTGTGGTCGGGACTAACAGTAAGCCTTGTTGGGCAGAGATTATTCTAAAGGAGAAAATACATGGACCTGAGTAAATTCCGTGTCAAAATCTTCGGTGATGGTGCCGACATTACTGCGATTCGGGAACTTGCCGCCAATCCGCTTGTGGCCGGATTTACTACTAATCCCAGCCTAATGCGCAAGGCAGGTGTTGAAAACTACGAAGCGTTTGCCCATGAAGTGCTGGCGGTTGCGGAGAATCGCCCAGTGTCTTTCGAGGTTCTGGCAGACGACTTCGCCAACATGGAGCGGCAAGCTCGGCAGATAGCGGCATGGGGTGAAAATGTTTACGTCAAAATACCCATCACCAACACAGCCGGGGAATCCTGCGTACCGCTTCTCCAAACGCTGGCTCCCGACATACAGTTGAACGTGACGGCAATCATGTTGACTGCACAGGTAGAACAAGTTTTGCCCGCACTTCGCGGGAGGGCGGCGTTTGTCTCGATCTTCGCCGGCCGGATAGCAGACACGGGTCGAAATCCTGCGATGGCCGTGGCCGATGCGCTGTGCGTTGTGCGAGATCAGCCCAATGTAGAAATTATTTGGGCCAGTTCGCGCGAAATTTGGAATGTATATCAGGCTGAAGCCATTGGCTGCCATGCAATCACGGTCTTTCCGGCGATGCTGGCAAAACTCCCTTGGGGGGGAAGAGATTTGGCGGAGTATTCACTTGAGACTGTAAAGCAGTTTACTCAAGATGCGCGGGAATCAAACTATACCGTGGAAGGTTGAAATGCCACCCAAAATAGCAGCCTTGTGCCCCACATATAATCGGCCGCGATTGCTCGGCCAGATGATTCGGCTGTTTGAACTCCAGGATTATCCGAACTGTGAACTGATAATTTTGGACGATGCGGGGCAATATGGGCCAAGGGAAGGCGATGGCTGGCGAATTGTCTCAACAACCAAGCGATATCCGAGCGTCGGCGCAAAACGAAATGCATTGGTCAAACTGACCGATGCCGAATATCTTGCCGCATGGGACGATGACGATATCTACCTGCCCTGGGCACTTTCGGCCTGCGCCCATGCGATGGACCGGGGCAAGTGGATTCGCCCGAGCCAAATTCTCGAATGGGGAGGACCGCAATCCTGGCGGCGTTGCAAGACGCATACTGACGGCGGCGACTATGCGTATGGCGGGGCCTGGGCCTATCGGAGGGAGTTTTTCCTGGCCACTGGAGGTTATCCAGAGCATTATGGAAACGGGGACGATTGGGAGTGGGCGAACGCAACCATTCGACGATTCGGACAATCAACGGATACTATCTGTGAAGAATTTCCTGATCCGTATTACGTTTACAGCCGATCGCATAGCCAGAGTTGGCACGCTGGAGAAATGGGTTCCAATGGCGGGCATAAGACAATCGGCGAGATGGCGTTGGTCGATCCAGCCGAACTGAAAATCGGTTTATTAGAAGATTATCTGTCTATTCCGATACCAGAGAGGCTGGAGCGCCGTGTCTGGTAAAGGACAAGCGATGATCCTGGCGGCGGGCTCAGGCACACGCCTACACCCACTAACGAACTCGCTGCCGAAGTGCACGTTGCCGGTTGCGGGCAAACCCTGTCTGGAATGGATTGTAGAGCGGCTTGTTTGTGCGAACATTAGAGAGCTTGTAATCAATCTGCATCGTCACGCGGATGCTGTGGTTGCCCATTTTGGCGATGGTAAGCGCTACGGAGTATCCATTCGATACAGCCTGGAGGAGCAATTGCTGGGTACTGCCGGGGCAATTCGACGGGCACTGCCGTTGTTGGCAGAGCGATTTGTGGTTATTTACGGCGATGTATTGACCGACGCGCCCGCGCCCCAGCCCGACAAAAACGATTGCGATGTGAAATTGTGGGCAACCAAGTCCTTGCGATATTCGGAATGTGGCGTATTGCACTTCAACGCCGCGCATAGGATTACCGGGATTGAGGAAAAGCCGATGTGTACGGGAGCCGAAGCCCGATGGGTATTTGCCGGGACTGCATTGCTTTCCAGCGAACTGGTCGCCAGGACTTTCCCCGTCACGGGTGATTTGATGGGAAATGTCTTGCCGCCCATTATCACTCGGGACCTTGCTGTTGTGGAAGTAGTGCTCATGGATGAGGATACATCAGTCGTGGACATTGGAACGCCCGAGGGATATTGCAATGCGCAACATCTTTGGGCTTAAATTACGAAAGGCGAACCTATGACACCGGAACAAATCGCAGTTTTCGAGAAAGATCCCGCCTACGGCGAGATATTCCGTGATGACGAATATCGGCTGAGGCACATTTCCAACCCGCCTAAACTCGTTTTTGATATTGGTGCAAACATCGGCATCTTTACGGCCGCCGTTAAGGAGCGGTGGCCAGAGGCAAAAGTTGTGGCCGTTGAGCCGCACCCGGACAACTTCAAGGTTCTCGTGGATATGATTGGAAACATGCCGGGCGTAGAAGCAGTCCGCGCCGCGCTGGCACAGACTGAACCAGTGTTTTTCCGCTGTGGGCAAAACCCTGGGGGACATCATTTTCGGGGAAGAGCGTTCTCTGGCTGTTGCGCCCCTACTGATGTGCCGGCCGTTATGCTTGACGCATTGGCCGAAAGATTTGGCCACCCCAACATGGTCAAGATTGACACTGAAGGTGGAGAAGAAGCCCTGCTTGGTCACAAGCCAAGCCGCGATGTGCTGGCCGCCGCTGACGTGATAACCATGGAAAGGCATCCGGGCGGGCGCGACAATGCTTACGTCGCCGAAATGACACAATACATCTCCTCCTTCGCCGACACTCACGATATACCCGTGAGTAATGCCAGGCTGGTATGGATGAGGAAACGTAACCAAACATGAAAATCTGTGCGCTCTGCCCGACCTTCAACCGCCCCCAATGCCTCGGGCGGCTGATCCATTCCTTCAATCTCCAAGACTACCCCGACCGACTGCTGCTGATTCTGGATGACGCGGCGCAACATCAAAACCAAGAAGGCGACCGCTGGAAGCTGGTCTCGCACTGCTTTCGTTATCCAGACTTGGGCAGTAAACGGAATGTGATGGTCAAGATCGCCCTGGAATGTTGGCCTGACATCGAGGCTTTTGCGCTATTCGATGACGACGACCTGTATCTGCCCTGGGCTCTCTCGGCAAGCGTAGCAGCCCTGGAGAAAGCGGACTGGGCACGGCCATCGCTGGTTTTCGAGCACCGGGGCGAAAAACTGGTCAAGCGGGAAACCTTTAACCGCATAGCACCAGAAGACAGGGCGTACCAAAGTGGGTGGTCCTTCCGCCGCCACGTCCTGGAGACCCTCAAATGGCCCTCGACAAGCAACGGAGAGGACCGTGGGCTCGCTCGGGCGGTGACCGAGCGCTATGGCCCATCGGCCGATACGATCAGCGAGAGGCACCCACAGCCCTTCTACATCTACTCGTATCCGACACGAGAGACGCGGAACCTGTCCAGGCTAGGCCCCGCCAACGAGGGGTATGAGGCACTCGGAAAACAGGACATTACGCCTGTTGAGTCGCTGGAGATTGGCTGGCCGGTGGATTATCGGAAGTTACCGATTTCCGAGGGGGTCTTGCCTCGGGGGTGGTAGGCGGGTATACTGGGCAATCTGGTGGAGGGTCCCGCTTCCGAGCCTGACCGAAGCTGCCGCTAAAACTTTGAACTTCGGTCAGGCTCATTTTGTCTGGAGACCAATTGCCCTTGCTTGGTAGCTCCCCGTCTGTTACAATAGGCAATGTAACCCTCCACGTTCTCTGGAGGGAATATCATGCCTACATTCACGCCGACTCCGGCAAGACGTAAGCGGCGGCGACCGGCAGCCGCCTCTCTGTACGCTGGGTCCGAGAATTGGGACAGAGCACCAGGCTGGCTGCAAAGGGCCACAGGACAACCGGCGGCACCGTATCCGATGTACGCAGGCTCCCGCGGCTGGGATACTCGTCCTGGCTGGCTTGACCGCGCTGTTGCCGCCAATAAAAGGCTGGCCCAGCCTTCACCTGGACCAAGGGCAACGGCACGATCACGCTCAGCGGGGCCACTGTTTCCTCAAACTATGGGAGCAGGAGGAGGGGCATATGACATTCGTCCGGCGATGCCATATCAAGAGCTAACGCAATTCACTGGTAAGCCGGAGACGCCAGCGAGCTTGGCGGCGGCCGTGCAAGCTGATTGGCGTCAACGAGGCGCAACTGCGCCGGCCCCTGCGCCCGGGGCACCGCCACAAACGATCACCCAGCGCTACCAGCAGCAGATGATGGCCGTCAATCCCCAGCTTGCACGAGTTGCCCCTGGGGCGCCAGATCGGCCAGCCCGGCAACCAGCATCGCTTGAGGACCTTATTGGTCCCCAGGCGGCTGCCGAAGCTGCGAGAAAGCAGCGTTACAGTGAGAGCCTGAGTGTTGCCGGGCTCGGCCCGAATGTCCGCGTGCCGCCGGCACTCCCGCAGCAACCAGCACCAACGGGAGCGGACAGGGAGCGAGAGTTCGCTGGGGGTCGCCCGGCAGGGCAGGCAGCCCCGACAGTTGGCCCGGGCGGTCAGATTTCAGGGATGTCCATGCACGATTACGTTATTGCCCAGCAGGAAGAGGCACGCCAAATCCGCTCTGGCGAATTAGCACCTGGGCAGCCTGAACGAGTGGGCGCATGGCAACATGGCGAAGCGGGTGCAGTGCAAACTGCCGTAGCTGCCAACCAAGCTGCGCGAGGGGACTTGCGCTCAGTAATGACCGAGGAAGAGGCGGCAGAGGTAGCGCGGGAGGATTATCAGGCCCGAGGGGCTGCCCGGCGGACGGAAGGTCTTGTGCGTCGTGCAGTACGGCGAGGCCGAATACCGACCGGGATGGTAGCGGGCGCGACCGTTGAGGAGGCGATGCGCCCTCGTCAGCGGGAAGCAATGGAAGCACGGGCGGATCGGCTCAAAGAAGTGCAGCGGTTACAAACCAGCCGAGCAGAGGCCAGGCGGACGGGCAGGCGGCCGAAGACATTGGACCAGATTCGCAGCCAGATGCGGAAGGAAAAGCGGCTGGCCGGTTATGGACCTGCGGGAGCGCAGCGAATAAAGAGCTATGAAGAGTTCGTTGATGGTGGCGGGAAACCCGAAGGCTACGCCCTCTATACCCAAACACATGCTCAGACTAACGCAAATCAATCGAGGCAAGCCGCCGAACAAAGAGAAGCGGGACGCGAAGGTTCTACAGATACAACTATCCAAGAGGCTGGGCAGAGGGCTTATGACAATAGGATGCGTGGGTATGGTCCGCAACAGCCAGGGATGCCCGGCAGACCAAGTGGGCCAAGGCCAGCCGAGGATGTCAACACCACCTGGAAGGACAGAAAGAATGTCCCGATTACGGAGGTGCTGGATGCGATTGATGCGAATTATGATCTTGATGATCCAGCCCAATTTGCTCACGCACGACAATTGCTTGGTCTGCGGAATATCTCGACCAATGCACTATTGGAGCAGCTAGAGGCCGAGACTCCAGGCGCAATGAACGCCATGTTTGGTACGGCCCGCGAATATGAAACCTGGCTCAATTCGCTGTGGAGCGTGTTCGGCGTAAGGGAGGGTGAAGCTGCCTATCAGCGCCGCATTCGCAGATACAATTTCATCCGTAAACTGGCGACAAAAGGGTAAGTTAAAGTGTCCACAATCAAAGGTGAGCATTAAGCAATGCCTGCACTTCCCCCTTTGCCACCGCTTCCTGCACTGCCAACCCTCGGAGGTACTCTTCGCCCTATGCGCCGGCAGCGCAAGGCCCCAATCGACCTAAGCGAAGAGGAGCAAACCTCACTTCTCGAAGGGCTCGGCGGCCGGCTGATGTCGATGCTCCAGTACGCAGGCGAGTCGCTGGACAAACCGGGTGCCGCCCTGCGAGGTGTTCTGTCCGGCGTGACGGGCGGTGACTGGGGCGGTGGGCTGGCGAATCTTGTGCCGTTTGGCGAAACGCTCGGAATTACCGACATCCCGGACAAGGTTTACGGGCGGGAATTGCTCACTCAATGGGGCCTGACGCCCAAGAACGAGCCCGGCTTCAGCGATTGGGAATGGGACATAGCCGGATTCACGGCCGAAGTGCTGTTGGACCCACTCTGGCTGGTGGCTGGCCCCGGCCGAGCGTTGAGCAAGGGAGCCATAGACATTGCAAGCGGGGCCGGATCAAAGGCTGCCCAGGTCGCCCGCGCCTCAAAGGTAGCCGTTACCGATCTCGGCAACTTCGACGACGCCTGGCGGGCAGTCGCCAAACAGACGGGGCAGGCGGACGATCTGGCCAAGATGGGCGTGCGAGATGCTTACGCTGGTATTCCTGGCGGCAAAAAGGGATTTGTCACGGCAGAGATGACGAAGAGCTTGCTGCCCGAATTTGAGCGCCAGTTTGCAAGACAGATTGCTAAAGAAGCACCCGTGCCGGTCTTAGGTGCAACGGCAGCATCACGAGCCAAGGAGATGCGGGCTGGCTTGCGCGGATTGGTGCAGCTTCGGTGGCCGTTTGGCGGTGCGGAGATCACGCGGCCTTTCTTCACCGGCAAGCGCGCGGGGGACATTTACGAGGCATTCCACTACGGCCGGTTCTCGCCGATGGCACCCTTCCGGGCGATCTTCAGCCCCGTATCGGGCGGCATCTGGAGACCATCGGCCCAGCTTGCCAAGGACGCCGCTTTCGATGAATTGCTCAAAATGCGGGGCGCGTTTGACAATTTCGCACCCGGTGTGAGCACCCGAATGGATGAGTTGCGGGCCAAGGCCGTACACATGGGCGATGAAGCGCGGCTGGCCGGCAATCCAGAGGTAATCAAGACGTATGACGATCTCGAACGCTACATCATGGATGCCCGCAGTGTCACGGGAGACAAAGCGCACCTGGCCCGAGAGGACATTGCCAAGCTGTTCGATCACTTGGCCGACAAGGATTTGGTGCAGGAGGCAGAACGCTTCACCGATGGGATGCACGAGGTTCTGACCGCAATCACGGGCATCAACGAGAACGTCTACACTCGGCTCGGAGAATTGGGATTTGATGCGCGTTGGCTTGATGACCGTTACATCGAATACATGACGCGCGGTATTCGCAGTCCACAAGCGAGGCAGTTGCTCAGGGCGACCAAAGACAAAATCATGCCCATGAAGGTCCCCTTCTCCTCTGCCCGTAATCCCGTGCTCAAAAACATTCCCGAAGGTACGTTGACGCTCAATCGCCTATCGCGCAGCATCTACATTACCGGCCCGTCCGGGCTAAGCAAAAAAACACACGAGCAAGTTCTGGTCGGCAGGATGTTGGGACTTGGGGCCGACCTGCCCGGTGTTACCAAGCAGGGGATGCAGCAGCACGCGCGTCTGTTCCGCCAGAGTGTTGACGAAGCAGCAGCGGCGTGGAAGACCAAAGGGCTCGCGCCCCCGAAGATCGGTTACGACGAGATCGGCTTACGTGAATTGGCCGCGGACACGATTGTCGCCGAGCCGGAGTTTGCCAAGCACGTCCACGAGGTGTTTGCCGGCAAACTGGCCGAGACGGGATTCGCCGGCGTGAAGTTAGGGGGGGGCCTATCGAAGCTGAGGGGCAGCTACGCCTGGGAAGGCTTTATCAAACCGGCCGCTATTCGTGAGGGCGTGGTCGAAGGATCGGACGAATGGCTACGTCTCGGCGAAGGTTTGAAGGCGGGCCATATACTTGCCGACGAGGATTTGATTACCTCACTGCCCGGCGGATTCGTGGGCAAGGACAATGTGCTGTTGAAGGACATACCTTCGGCCTCGGACACACTGGCCGATTACTTCCGAAAGCTGCCGGCAAGCGTTCGCAGCACCGGCCTGTTCGACCGCACGGTCATGGAAGACTTCTTCGATTACACTCATGCGGGTCTGGAAGCACAGGCGAGCGGGATGGCGGTGCATGGTTTTCTCGGTCGTTTTGCCCGCCATAGTCAGCTCGACCCCGGAGCTGCCGGGATTCCAGGCTTGAAAACCGTTGACGATACGTGGGGCATGTCGGCGGCGGACGCATGGGACACAATTCCGCTGACAGATAAAGGCTTCACCACTTTCTTGGAAGAATACGCCCTGAAACACAATCCGCAATTGGCCGAAGCAGTACGAGCAGCCCGAAAGGCACAGTTAGTCGATGATAGCAGTCTTCGACAATTAGCTGGGCGAGTAGATGAACTGCGGCACACGCTGCGCGTACCCGAGGGCACGGACAAGATTCTCAACGCCTACGTCGAGGCGATGCGGCCGGCGAACCAGGACGCGGTAGCGGGGTTCTTCCGCAAGTTCACTGCGCTTTGGAAAGGGTCGGTTACAATTCCCTGGCCGGCTTTCCATACCCGGAATCTACTGTCCGGCATCTGGCAGAGTTGGGCGCATGGAGACATCACGCTGCGTGAACTGCTGGAAAGTTACTCGGAGGCCGGGCGCTTCCTGTACCGCAAGCAGGACACATTGCCATTCTTGGACGAATTGAAAACATTGGATGCGTCTGGACACGGCCGCATGGTGGAGATTGCCGGCGAAACGGCTGCGCGTGAGATTGGCAGTATTCCCGAGCGAGGTTTGCGTGGATTCGTCGAGCCGTTCACTAAGGGCTGGAAAAGACCGTGGGAAAAACTCCCGCAGCGACAACGCGGGGCCTGGGGTGGTTTAGAAGAGATCACCGACATCGCTGAACGGCGCACGCGGATGTTTCCGGTTGCCGCAGCGGGCGAAGTGGCCTATGAGCACGTTGAATTCCTCAACCGAGCAGCACCATACATCGCCTTGCGAAAGAAGGGGCTCACGCCGGCACAGGCGTTGCACCGCGTCAGAATGATGCAGTTCGACTACTCGGCTCTTTCTCCTATAGAGAAGAAATACGCAAAAGTGCTTGTGCCGTTCTACACCTGGACCCGAAAAAATCTCCCCTATCAATTTGCCAAGCTGATCGCTCAGCCGGGCGGGCGAACCGCACAGACCTTGCGGGCAATGGAGGCCACTCGGCGGGAGTCGGGGTTTGCACCCTCGTTCTTAGGCAGAGTTGGGGCAATCCGAATAGGTGGGCCCGAAGAAGAAGCGCAGTTCATTCGGATGCTTGGACTGCCCATTGAGGATCTGGCTAAATTGCAAACGGCGGCCGGGTGGCCTGCCGTGGGTGCAACTGCGCAGCGCCTTCTTGGCGACATACACCCGATGTTGCGGTTTGGCATGGAACAGGCAGCGGGGAGGGAATTCTACACGGGTCGGAAGCTCAAGCATCTGAGACCGCTTACCGGAGTTCAGTTGGTTGATAGTATGCTGTATGGGGTCCTGCCTACCAGCCGAGCCATTAGCACGGCTCGCCAAATTCTTGACACTCGCAAGAGCCTCGGGGCGCGGGCCGCGAATGTACTGACGGGATTCAAGACGGGTACTTACGACTTGCCCAAGTGGAAGCTGATCGACCTGGCTAACGAGCTCGAAAAGGCCCTGGAGGCGATGCCCGTGGTCGCTGAAGGGCGTTACTTCTACCCGACAGCCAAGTTCAAGGAGGCAGCTACGCCCGAAGAACTGGCCGCAGTCAAGGGCGATATCCGATTGCTTAGCGGGATGCAGAAGATGCTTGCGAAGTTGGCTAAAGAACGGAGGGAGAAACGCTGATGCCAGACGACCATTTGATTGACCCGCACATTTGCGTGAACATGAAACTTCTCCAGATATATGTACACAATGCAGTCCGCCAGTCCGTCTGCGTCGGCGATAGCACGCCGAGGGAGAAGGGAGATGCTTGCAGGTTCTTACGCTATGAGCGAACGCCCAACGGCACGCCGGATGCGCTGGTGGGGATATCGTCTCCGCTGGCCACGAATTCTTCGCAACGGTGCAGCGCGGCGTAGAACCGTTCGTATCGGTGCCTGCGGTAGGCTGAAAGCCAAGACCGCTCGCACTGCAACGTCTTGTTGAAAAAGGTGACGTGCCGTCGCTCGAAGTCGGCGGCGATCGCCGACATCAGCTCTCCCTCCTGGATGCGACGATGCACTTCCCACATCAGTGCCCACTGTTTCTTGTCCCGTTTCAGTTCCGAGAGCCCATACGAACGCCCGTCAGTCGGTGCGTGCCTGACCCAATAATGGCCCATCGGGGCCGTGCCATGAACGGGAAACCCGTTTGCTTTGCGCCGAAGGTGGGTGGCCTTGGCCTGGCTGCTGCGCCTGTCGTGGTCGGCTGCGGCGAAGATGTTCATACAGCTTAGAAACAACTGGCCCTGGAGGCTGTTCAGGTCGAGTGCCTTCCCATCGAATGAGTCGAGCACGAACAGCCGCACCTTGCGGAAAACGCACAGCAGTTCCACCGCCCGGTTCTGACGTTGCGGGTTGCGGTCGATTCTGTCCAACCGCCAGGTTAAGAGCCAATCTCCAGCTTCGATTACATCGAGGATTTGCTTAAACACCGGCCGCCGGTCAAAGGGGAAATCAATCGCAGAACACAATTCCTGGTAGCATTCAATGTAATCAAACTCCCACTTATCCCGGTCGTGCGTTTCGTACCATTCTTTAACGAGCTGTTCAGCTTTGGCGTGTAGCTCCTCAGCCTGACGTTCCGGGGATTTTTCTTGGCGATAGGGATCGGATGCACGGGCGTAGGCAAAAATCCTTACTCGCTTGGGCTTGCCGTTTCGTTTCGTCATTATGTTTACCTCCCTCGGCTTTCCCTCGGCATCATATCCCACAAGGGCCTGCTCGCCTGATACTGCTCGTGGGCCACAGACAGAATTATCGCACCGACGACCAGGATGACGGCCAGCAGCGCGCCGACCCAACCGCTGGAATCGAGGGAGTCATTCATGTTACGTTCCTCGTTTACCTATACAATTGCTGGTCTAGGCAGATTCCGCTTGGTTCAATAATAACCTCACCAACATGCTCACCATTTTTGTCAATAATTAAAGTGCTGTGACTTGACATTGGAATTCGTGGGGCTGCTTCTTCTATCATTTCGTAAAGTATCTGGGCGAGAGTTGGAAAGATGTTGACTATTCGTCGCAGTTCCGGCGATGGGTTCGGCATGAACGCCGCGCTTGTTGTTCGGATGGTAATGCTCATGCTTTTCATTTGGCACGGTCGCGGGACATTCTTGGCTTGTTCTTCCCTGTCGGATTCGGGGGAATCGGTCATGTTTGTTCCTTGGAAAAGGAGGCGGCTTACATTCTGGCGAATCGGCCATAGCTTCCTTCGTTTCTTCGGTATCTCGCAGACTTCAACAGGCTCATCCTTGAGACACTCACCCATGTCCTCAGCGTAGAAGCATCCCTTGCAGATAAACGTAACGGAAACCATTGTGTTACGCTGCGCAACCGATCGCTCAACGTGCAGGCTCACATCAACATCCGTACAGCCGCAGCGATTGCAGTGGACCTCAAACTGGCTGGACATCTTCGTTTCCTTTGGTTCACCCGTTGGTTCCCAGTTCGATGTACTAAAAGGTCCCCAGGCACGACCAGACAGGCGAGGCAGGGGAAAGGCAAGAAACCTACCACCTTGCGCGTATCCGCGCTACCTGTCTGGCCTTCGGCTCAACCCCTCAAGCCTAGCCTGGAGATACTTGTGTTTGTTCCTCGGGTGGTTCGCTTCATCACTCTCCTCGGGGCTTGGGTGCCTTCATTGTACTTGTTTCGGGCGAGGCGTCAACTGGCGGTTTGCAGGTCACTTCAGTCAACTGCCAAACCGATCCAGGCGTGCAGTAACAAGTGAGATTGGGTATACAGTAATTTGCCCATTGGCCTACGACCATACGGCCACATCCACCGCAGACAAAAATGCGGGAACCAGGGGAGATTTCACACATACCTATTTGCTCCCTATTTTACTGGCGGTTTGTTTGGCTTCTTCCCGGCTCAGGGTTTCGCTTTGGCAATGGCGGTTTCTAACCACTTCATTTTTACCTCCTTTGGGGGATTAAAGGCCCCGACATGACGGCCGCCCCGGTTAAGTAGGGCGGCCGCTTGAACCTGGAGTACAGCAACAGGCTGTCGGGGCTTGCTTTTCTTTTCGGGCTCTGCTATAATTGTACCAGTTGGGGATGGTCCCCGACGAGTACAGTTCACGAGCAATGGTTAAGTTGTGTCGGTACTTTTTCCTCAAAAGAATCGAATCATCAAAACGACGGCGGTTGCAAGCTCCCGCCGCGCTCGACACACCCGAAACCGGGGTCTCCTCCGTAATCAGGGGAGTTTTGCCAGGCAACGAGCCCAACTTGTGGGCGTCACCCCCGGCGTCCTGGTCGTAAAGGCAGCGAAAAAGCAAACTCCGGGTATAAAGGGTGCGGAAGTTGGCCTCCCGCACACGTGTCGGGCTCATCGAACGCTCTCGGGCTATTGACTGTAGTGGGTGCATAAGGCTAGATACCCTAAGATGCCTCGGGATGGGGGTCTGCGCTTTCAGTTACAGGTAGCTACGGGGAGCGTCCCTCGCATCGTCCATCGCGTCTTCCATTACTGCCGCCCGTGCGGTCATCTGGTCAGGGGACGGCTTCTGGACGCTGATCTGCCGGCGGAACCGCAGCGACCTTGCCGGGTCATAGTAGTCTGTCAGGTTGGCAAACTTGCTTGTGTGGTGAGCCTCGCACGGCTCCAGGATCGTCTTGGCTTTGGCTCTGACGTAGCCGTACTTTCGGCACAGCCGAGTGAGCGGCAGCCTGCCGTGGTCTTCGGCCTCGACTGCTCTCACGCTTCGGCTGCTACCTGAATAGCCTGATTGATTGTAGTGTACCATCGTTTCGCCTTTCGTTGGGTTGTCGCCCCACCCCTCAGCCCCGCCACCGTGGACGGGGCCTCGGGGATCGGGTTTGGTCAGTTGTCCTCGTTCTCCTCCTCGTAGTAATCGGTGAAGATGTCGACACCACCGGGGGCTGCGTACTCCACACGCTCTTGCAATGCTTCGATTGCATCTGGCTCCCCCGTCTTCACCGCCGCCTTGAGGGTGCCCCGCAAGGCGTCCTGGGGTACCTGCGAGAGAAACGAGGCTAGGATGTGTACGTCTTTCAGTGCTTCATCGCGGTCGCCCGTGATCGCCTTGATTTCCTCGCCGAGGACTTCGCGGGCTGCCCGCTGCGCTCCTTCCATGGTTGCTTTTTCTGCCGCTTCGCGTTCCTCGGCCGCTTTCTCTTCTGCCGTCTCTCTCTCGTACTTTTCCCGCTGCACCGCCAGCCGAGCAAACGCGGCTACGATTGCCACGCTGATTTGATCCGGCGTCGGGTCCTCGCTGTCAAGCTCGAAATACTCATACCCATAGGTGATGTATGTGCTCGGCATGTAATCGCGCCCAAACTGGATGTGGCAGCAATCCTGATACGTGTCCCACACGCTTAACAGCAGCCTCCGGGCCTCTTCTGTCAACTCCGCGACTTCTACGGCCCTGGGGGAGTCTTTGGGGACGTTCTCCCCCCGCTCCAGACGTTGGGCTTGCACCCACTGTTCAGACCTGCGCAGTGTTACCTCAATTTTCACGGCTCATCCTCCAGCGGATCGCACATCAGCCTAGTCCGCTCGCTGCCGGGCAGGGCCCGGATTTGTGCCACCGCTTACGCCCGGCGGCTTGGCGTTGGACCACACGGCCCATCCCCTCGGGCTCCACGCTGGAGCCGTCGGGGGCAGGTCGTCAGACCAATTCTTTCTCTCGCAGTTCTTCGGCTACATTTAGTAATAAGTCGCCAAACTTCGCCGCCGCGTCAAGTAGGTGGTCAAGCTCCCGAAACCGCTCTCGGCTGATACGCCCGGCGTCATGAGTGGCGGTTTCCCAGAACTCATCCGGGTCGCAGTAGGCGCTTGCAAGTTCATCTACGACCATCGCTGCCATGTCCTGATGCTTGTCGGCGTGCCCTTCTCGGGCGTCATTCACTGACCCCCAGGCTTTACAGTGATAGCGGCCAAATTGGCCAGCGCTCACCGAAACCTTATAGCGCGGACAACCTACGCCCGCATATCGGTCAGTGTCTTTGTCGCGCCACGGAGGCACGCTTTCACCATCGTTTGTCACCGTTATTGTGAACGGTGGCCAATTGAATCTGCGTTTGCTCATGGTTTCCTCCTGGGGGTAGTTGGTAGTAAGTCTCTCGGTTCAGTAGCCGCAAGCGGCGACCATGCCGGCGGCCAGGTGGCGCAGGTAGTGGAACACGTCGCCGTTCTTGAAGTCGATCACAACCAGCGTCCGGCGGATCGTGGCGTGGTGTTCTCTCGCCTCGACCACGTAATTGATCAGCATTTGCCAGGTGAGCCCGAGGTGCCCGTCCAGGCCAATATCGGTTTCCAGGTCCACGCCCTTTTCCGTAATCAGGTTTTTCAGGTAGGTTTCCATGATTCACCTCGTGGGGTTGTCCCGGTTCCGCCAGGTCGGCCCGCTGGGCGGGGGGTTAAGTGATGGTGATTTCGCCAACGTAGTTGCCGTTGACATCGTACAGCCGATCGCACCAATAGTGCGAATCGGACTCAAGCTCCATCATTGCAGTGGTGCGCTGCAGCAGCCGAGCTAACTCAGGCACCGGGTCCGGGTCAAATGCCGTGTTCTCAGTTCGAATTGTGATAGTCATGCTTTTCATCGTTCACCTTTCTTATGGGGGGTTTGCGAAACGTCCAACGATCCGCCACCGTCAACGACGGCAGCGGGTGGGTGGGCGTCAATCTACCGCGTCTGGGCAGCCTGCATCTTGCCGTCCTTCCAAGTCCAAAAGTCCGGTTGCCCTATTCGGGCCATAATGTCGAAAACGCCGATCCGTTCACAGTCTGGTTCTCCCGCTCGGACAGTTCGCTCGGCGCAAGCGAAGGCATCCGCTCGACGCCGGAAAGTTGCGACGTGTCCCCAGTCGGGATGACAGACTTGGAATCGGCTATCTACTGTACTCATAATTCACCTCTCTTTCTGGGGTTCAGGATGGGCTATCTGCCCGTTGTCGATAGTACGCTGCCCATTCCAGCCGGCGCTGGTGCGTGGCGTTGACGGCCGGTGGTTCCTGGTTTGTTCGTGTTTCCTGTTTATCCTCACTTAACTGCCCTGCCTCGATTGCGTTGATTACGGCCCGGAGGTTGCCCTTAGCTTCGACTATCGCGGCCCTGTACACGCTGAGAGGGCTGCCGTCCAATCCTGCGGCCTCCGCGACACCCTTGACGTATTGGGCCAGGGTGTCTTCCTTGCCCGTCACGGTCAACGTGAGGCGTACACAGCGGGACAGGAAGGCGGAAGAGTCAAGCCGGGCGTCAAATAGCTGTTTCTGCGCCTCGGAGGTGGTGGTGAAAATCCATACCTCGGAATCCTTGATTGCATCGTCAATTCTCACCAGTAGTCGGCCGATGATCCGGGGGGTCAATAAATGGGCCTCATTTATGATGAAAACCCACGCCTTCCCCTCCAGGGGGCGGTATCGCAGTAAGTTTTCCCACTCCTCAAGGTGGGCGCCGGTGAGCTTGCTACCGTCCATTTCGGTACGATAGAACGGTTCGGACACCTCGGCGGCTATCAGGCGGGCCAGGGTCGTTTTGCCCGTGCCACTGGGGCCGCTTATCCAGTAGGCACGGCCAGTCAGGCCGCCTGATTGGCGTACCCGGTCTATCGCCTTGACGGCTTGCGGTTGTGCCACCACTTCGCGCCATGTTTTCGGGCGCCGTAGTTCGTGCAGTTTCATGGTTTGCCTCTTGGGGGTTCAGCGGGACTAGGGGTTATCAATACTCGCCATACATCATGTCGTTGTACTCGCCACTGCCCGGGGCGTAGGTGGGGGTGGTGTCGCTGGCTGGGGCCGCCCCGGCGTCTTCCTGACAGTCGTGCCAACCGCTCGCGTAGCTGGGGGATCGCTCCGCCCGGTGGGGGTCAAGCGGTACACCTGCCGCGGCCAGCGTGTAGCCGTCCATATATTCGGAGTTGGTCATTGGTTCGCCTTGGGGGTTGCAGGGGTTTGGGGTTTGTATCCAGCAGGGGTTGGCAGCGTGCTCGCAAGCATGGCTGCCCGACCGTCGCCAGACACTGAGATTCTACCGAAATTGCCGGATCGGTCAAGTGTATCCGATTGATTCTGTTCAAAATCCGCGGGAAAACCAGAGTCAAAATCGTACTGGACATCTGGGGATTCTGCGAGATTCGCGGGATCGACACAGTGTAGTCAATTTGACTCGGTCGCCGGGTGCGAGAGTGTAGTCAAAGTGACGACACATCGGGCGTGACGTGGGGGAGTGCATCAGACCACCCGGCTTGACGTGGTTTACCACGGGCAGGACGTAGTTTATACGGTGAGGGGTGATAGGATGGCGAGGATAGGTGGACCAGGAGGGGATAGTATAAG
>SDBU01002165.1_pt1 | contig 26735 bp, 26 predicted proteins | sample 2277071 | NCBI WGS metagenome assembly SDBU01 (sample SAMN10397929, study PRJNA504765) | marine sediment metagenome | isolation source: marine sediment core GS08_GC12, 126 cmbsf | place: Arctic Ocean: Gakkel Ridge, Loki's castle | collected 2008 | reverse complement strand
TAAACCCGCTGGAAATTGAACCTATGTTACCAAAAAGTGGGGGTATTTATAAGCAAGATTTACTACTGTTAAAACAATGGGATTTAGTTAGGAGTTCAGTCAGGAATTCAGTCGGGATTTCAGTCGGGATTTCAGTCTGGGATTCAGTCACGGATTCAGTCTGGGGTTCGGTATGGGATTCAGCCAGGAATTCAGTCAGGGATTCAGTTAGGAGTTCAGTCTGGAATTCAGTCATGGATTCAGTCTGGAATTCAGTCACGGATTCAGTCAGAGATTCAGTCAGGGATTCAGTCTGGGCTTATACTTCATCTTTTTTTAATATTAAATATAATTATAATTTCGACTGTTTAAATATACTGTGGAATAGGGGATTAGTCCCCAGTTTTGACGGGAAAACATGGAGGATTCATTGCTATAAAAATGGTAAAATAGTATTTGAGATTAAGAAAGAAGAATTATAAATAAAAAGAGGTAAACAATGTTTATACCCTATAAAATAATTGAAGAAATTAGAGAACAACTTGATATAGTTGAAGTAAGTAAAGAGTACCTAACATTAGAACAAAAAGGTGGGAAATATTTTGCTACATGCCCGTTTCATAAAGACCCAGTACCATCATTATGTATAAACCCAACAGAACAGTTCTTTTATTGTTTTGGTTGTGGGGCAAATGGCTCAGTAATTAATTTTATTGAAAAGATAGAAAAATTAAACTTCTACCAAGCAGTGGAATTTCTGATAAAGAAATATAATATCCCTGTTGCTCTCCAATTTGAAAATTATGATAAATATTATGCTACTATAGATTGGATAACTAGTTGGTACCAAAAACCCCCAACTGATATAGTCCGAAAATTCTTAAAAGATAGAAATATAACTAAAGAATCCTGTGAAAAATTTGGTATAGGGCATGTCCTTGCAAAATCAGCAATGGTGTTGCCGACTATTAATCAACATAGACAGAACTTTTTGGACTTAGGTATACTACAAAGAACTGATGACGGTGGTTTTAAAGCTTTTTTTAGAGATAGATTGATGTTTCCTATATGTTCAGAGCAAGGTGAACCGGTAGGTTTTATTGGTAGAGCATTGTACGATAAAAAAAAGGTACAGAAATACCTTATATCACCTGACAATATTTTATTCCAAAAATCCAAAGTCCTGTATGGGCTAAATTTTGCTAAGGAATATTTAAAAAGCAGCAAAACCGCTGTTATAGTAGAAGGTGTGATTGACTTTATTGCTTTAAACCAAATAAGAATACACAGTACAGTATCCTCTTTGGGAACTACAATATCTGCATTCCAAGCACGTTTATTGAAAAAATATGTAGATAAAGTTATTATAATGTATGATGGGGATATTGCTGGTGTTACATCAACCTTCAAAGTAATACCAATACTATTAGAAAGTGGACTGGAAGTTGAGGTATGTGTATTGCCCCAAAAGGAAGATCCAGACAGCTATATTAAAAAGAATGGTAAAGAAGCTTTCTTTAAATTACTTAAACAAAGACTACCGTTAATGGAATTTTGGAAAAAATATTATGATATTGAATGTAAAACAGTGAATGAAAAAAAGAAATTCATAGAGCAACTATCCTATAATTTAATGAAAATAAAAGATGATATTACAAGAGAATTATTAATAAAAGATATAGAAATAATAACCGGTGTAGAATTAAGACTTGTTAAGAGAGAAACAAGACGATATATAGCCCACAGTAATACAGATGAAGAAGAGATATTAAAAATCTTTATAAAGAACACCGATAAAAGACAATACATTATTAACAACCTGAACCCAGATTATTTAATCAACCAAAAAGTGATAGAAGTGTTTAAAGTAATGAAAAGTATAAAATCAAACCATTCTGTACCTAAGATACTTGAACATATAGAGGATGAAACTATTAGGAAATTTTTTACTAAATTATGCTCCACTGATGTTGATGTATCAAAACAAATAACAACACAACTATGGGAAGAACCTATTGAAAAACAAATTGATAATATATTTTTTGAGTTACATAAGAGAAAAGTAAATATGAGGATAGAGCAGGTTATTGAAAAGATAAAAAATACTGGGAAAGGTAAAACAGAATTAGATAAGTTATTGGAACAAAAGAAATTTATGGATGAGGAATAATATATGAAAGTATGTGCACACTGTAAACATAGTTTTTATAACAGCCCAATTATAACAGGGGATAATATTTGCCCAACTTGTAGTAGAATGAATGATATTACTTTCTGGTATCCTGTATTATTTAGAAATAAAATACCCGTACCTAAAACTATTATAATCCACACTGATTTAGAATTATTGCCGCTTATTGATGGGAAAACAGTAATCGGGTATGGTAACTTTTTAGATGATATAGTAAGAGCAATAGGAAATATAGGTCTACCCGTATTTTTGAGAACTGGGTATACAAGCAATAAGCATGATTGGGAAAATTCTTGTTTTATAACAAATAAGAAATATATATTTAGCCATGTTTATAACTTATTAGAATTTAGTTGTATGATGAATATAGATAGAGTAACACCATATGATTTTTGGGCAGTTAGGGAAATCATAGAAACAAAACCATATTTTAATTATTTTCATGGTAATATGCCTATTACTAAAGAAAGGAGATATTTTGTAGAAAATGGGAAAGTAAAATGCCACCATTCTTATTGGGATGTAGATATATTTAAAGGGGTGAAAAAGGTGGTTTTGGGAGACGTGAACTCTCTACATAAAAACGATGAATTAGTTTTAAATGCTATGGCAGAATATATATCTACAAGATTTTCTGGCTATTGGTCAATAGATTTTCTAAAAGGTAAGAATAATCAATGGTATGTAACAGATATGGCTCTAGGGGCACAATCTTACCATCACAAACATAAACCAAAAGAGGAAACAAAGTGAGTAAATTTTATGACACAGATTTAACAGTTAAGTTTCTAAAAGCACAACTTAAAACCAAAAAGGTTGATAAGAAAAAGATAAAATTCCTTTATCTAGAAGTCGAACTTGCTGGTGATTATGGACTTGTACAGAATTATAATGATAACTACGCAAATACACTATGGGATATAGTTATAACAACTATAACTGATAATGCCACAAGAATGGAGCAACCAAGATTAAACTCCTTTACATCAATTGATTTTGGTAAACAAAATGTGTACCCATTAAGCCTTAATATAATGGATAATAAATTTGATAATGTTAGAATTAATTTATTTAAAGCCAAGTATAAGGATAACAAAGTATGGTTAACAGTAGGATTTGAGGTATCTAAACCAGGAAATAATCTACTTCTACAAGTATTTGGTGAGGAAACTGTAATTACTGTATCAAAAAAACAAATAGAACTATTCTCAAAGGAGGGTCAAAATGGCGACCAAATTAATTTATCATTGTGAGATTTGTAAGACAGTCTTTGTGGAATTTGTGGATACTAATATTGAAGATACGTGTAACAGTATAGATGAAGGTAATATATCTTACAGAGCATTCCATATATGTAACGCAGTGGAATCTGCAAGAGGTGTAGCTAATTTAATAGGGTTAGAAGAATGTGATTAATGGAGGGGTAATAAATGAAATGCCTATCAATATTATTAATATCTTTAACAATAATATCATTAATATTCATCAGCACACATAGTACATACAGAATATTAAAGAAGCCAAAGCAAGGTAAGCAGGATGTTATACTTAAATTTACACCTACATTACTATATATTAGCAGTAAAAGGTTAAAATACTACAAGAATTATAAAAGCTATTTGAATAAAACCATTATAGCAAAAATAGATTCTACTAATAACACTTGTTATTATTCTAGAGAATGGGTTTATCGGGACTAACTAATATGGATTGCTATCACGAATTGTGACAGTAGTCTTTCCGCTGCGGGGGTCATGATCAATCTTTCTTACATAACCATCCCTTCCAGATCGTTTATCCATTGGCAACAATTCTTCATCTATGACCTTAAACGCCCCCAATTCTTTGGCTTGGTTGATGAATTTAATAAATGGGGCGAACTTAGACGTAACTTTAAATAAATAATGTGGGAAAGCATATTCATTTACAATCTTTTTACTCATATCCTTAGATTCTTTATAAACCAGAAACCTATTGTTAATATTCGGGAATTCCCTGCGTCTATAATTTTGTACACTAGTTGCATCTATAGTGGTTTGTTTTGATAAACTGTCCTGTGATAAAACTAATCCAGGACAGTTTATATCTATTATATCTCCCACCTCGAACCTAGCGGCTTCCCCAGTTCCTAAATTTCCATCAATAAATTTAATAAAAACATTTGAATCACCTATTTCATAAAAAGTGCTATCTTGATAGGCTAATAAGTAATCCGCTCTTACACTATTACCCTCAATTAAAACAATCCCATCATACCAAGCTGATACTGCTGCACTAGAATCAGTAGTATATAGTCTTATCTCTGCTGTTGTGGCATCATTATCTGTAGTAAATGTACCTGACAATTTTTCCCATCTACTACTTGTAGTTGATAAAGCAGTCCAATTTGAAACAGAGCCATTTATATCAAGATAAGCAGCACGAGCAGTGCTATTTGGGTCTGAGGAAGCTAAACTAGTTTTTACATAACTCATAACAGTATAATCATTACTAGTTGACAATCCCGTTACAGTTTGCGTTACATAATCACTACTATCAGCAGACCCTGTGACTTTTAAACTTTGTGACCCAAAAATAAAGGTAGTAGTATCCAGTGTTTCCACACAACTAACTGTACTCCAAGCATCTGCCAACGTTTTTTGGAAATAACCATCCTCAACTTCATTATCTATTGAATCGCTCCATTTATTAGAATTAGCTTTTGTTATTATTACCCTAGAATTAATAGGGTAATTAACTGGTGAACTTACACTCGTAAAATCTGTGATATCATAATTTACCAACACAGCAGTCATTGTAACCTTCCTATTCTCTTTATCTGAATCAGTGGGGTCAATTGCTGTAGTACCTGTACCAACAAATTCTTTAACTTGTGTACCAGATGCTTTTTCCTGAGTTCTTACTTCAATTAAATCGCCTTTTTTAATATCAGAAATGCCTGACGATATATTTAAATAAGTATTAGTAACCGTATAAGCAGAAGATAAAGTTGTTTCAATATTTTTATCATAGTAAATATACTTAAATCTTATATTATTGTCATCCATTACACCACCAGTCACACATTGCAATTTTATAGACTTTGTTTGTGTATCCCGCTGCTCCACAACTACCTCCATCTTCATCTTACTTCTATCAATATCTGTATCTTCTGAATCAGTAACTAATTTTAATTCAGTTGTTGGTTGCTCTAATTTAACTATAGATGGAGTTATTGTGCAAACATTGTATATTTCTTTAACCCCATCATCTATTGATATATTAGTATAACCCTTATTATCTTCGATATTACCAAAAGTATGAGAAATAGTCTTAGATATATCTTTTGGCACAAAAAAGAAATTCTCACCCTCAAACCCCATTAGATAATTAATCTTTTCGGCAAATAACTTTAAAACATCCCATAGGGATAAATTGGAAAAATCAGCTAGTTCAATTCGAGATGTATAGTAAACATCATATTTCCATAAATGGTGCTTACCTGATGGTGGATTTAATTGCGTATTTTTAGGATAAGAAGGAGCAGAACAACCATAAACAATAGTTCTATATTTCTCAAGTGAATGGGTATCTTTCATAGTATATGGGTCTAATGATAAATTACTCGCCATATTTATATCACCTACAACATATGGATGACCATTATCTACTATAGTAAAAGTATGTGTATCTACACCAACATTATTATCCCAAATGTAATGATATAAAAACCCCAATTCTGGGTCAACAAAATAAGAGGAAAATATAGGATTTATAGCTACTTCCGTGTCTATTGCTAATTTAGACATTGGGGTAGCAGATGTTCGTCTAACATCAATCACTGTTGGGTTATCACCATCATAATGGGCTAAAAAGTAATTATCATTCTTGGCTAATTTATCTCTATAAATACCAGATACTAATAAATTAGATATGTCCTCAATACCTCCCACATCCCAGTGTGGTAGCATATCCGTAAAAGTTCTGTAAGATTCACCACCATCATCCTCATTTGAAGCATATGTTGGACTGCCTAAAAAACTGTATCTACCTATTGTGTTACCCACTTCTCCAGTCAATTCATATATTATTTGAATATAAGAACGACATTCATCAGCAGCCCCAGTTCCTCCATTATGTCTCCAACTCATAAGCCCCACTGCTATATTTTCTTTACCCAATATTTCACAACCACAAGTTGGATGAACCGCCAAACTATTTAACTTATAGCCAACACCAAGAGCAATTGTATTGGTAGTCCCTAAATTAACATTAAAATGATGGTAGTCAAAAAATGTGCTGCTAGCTGCATTATAATCAAATGTACAATAAAATATAGCACCCTTAGATTCTGAACGTTCATTAAATACAACAAATCCAGTTTGTCCATAAGAAAATCTAGCCATATTAGGGGTAACCGTAGCAGGATACCCTATTGCTGAGTATAAATAATACCCTTTCGGTGTATTCTCAGTATTTCCTTCAATAAATTCGAATGTTGAACCCACATCAGTAGTAGGAGTTGTTATTGTGGGTGGCTGACTATATTCATATGTTTCAGTAGCATCAAAATAACCTCCTGTATTACCATTTCCTGTATTTGTCCAAGGGACTCCTAGTACTCTTTGGGTAAAAGGCAATGCTAAATTTTCACTACCATCATTGCTTGTATCTGCACTTTGCCCTATCCATGCACCATCACTAGTGGCTAAATTAAAATTACCATTTCCTCTACGAATACAGTACTCTCCTGTAAAAACATTACTAATAACACTACCAATAGTTGTTACTACATCATTACTCCCAGATAAGCTTATTTTAAAAACTTGCATACTAGTAGATGTAGCATAAGCTTTTTCATCATCTGAGTCCCTATCGGGATCATATTCTGGGTGCCAAGCAGCACCTACAATATATTTTTGTTTTGAATCAAACCATAGACGTTTGATATTCATTTTATAACTATCAGTTTGGGGTAAACCAGCGATATTACTACTTACTACTTCTAGAGTACTTGTATCAATAGAAGTATATAAATCTCTATCAGGTCTAAACATCCAGAGTTCATCATCACAACCCATATAAATACGGCTTATATTAAACTCCATACTATCGTTTATTTTTCCTTTTAAAGTAGTTTTCAGGGTTAACACAGTTCTATCATTTGATTCATCTACATTAGTTATATCGTAAAATCCATCATTCCCTGTTGTAGTATCATTTTTTATACGCATAACATCACCAGCAAATGGTCTTAATGCATTTGAGCCCCAATTACCATCTATATCTAAATCAGTTCCACCAATTTCTATATGAACAGTAGAAGCATTATCAGTTACAGAAGCAACCACAATATTCCCAAAATTACTATTAGTTCCAAAATTCCAGCATTGTATAGAACGTGTAATTAACCCCTTTTCTAACCAAGTAGAACCTGAATCAGATCCAGAATTAGCCCTCAAGTTAGCCTCAGTCCCAGCACTTCTTTCGGGCGGTCTTCCATACGCACTCAAAGTCCTGTTGTCTAGGTTTTTCCCAGTTAAACTATCAGCAGTTTGTATTCTAATATTCTTAGTTATGTTAAACGTGTTAGGAAGATTGCCAGATGAGTTAGCATATTCTTCTTTTAGTATTTTATCCACCAAAAAGCTGATAGGTTTATTATCATACCATGAGAGACCATCCTTGAGTAGAGAAGCATCACGTTCAAGAAGAGGTTGAGCTAATGAAGTTAGGGTGAAGGTTGCTACATCTGTAGTCCGATTAACACCTTCGATAAGAAAGACACCTAGTTCTCCCTGAGATACGGAACCATCTTTTAGTTGAACTCGTATATCTATTTTGATCTTATGACCTGCGTACACCGTCCCCGTATAACCCCGACTCCAAGTAAAGTAAGCATCGTTGCCTTTAATTGTAGTTAAATTCGACTTATAAGAATCTCCTCGTACATCCCCAAATACCATTCCTATCTCTTTTGGTATTGGTCTACTGAAAAATCCATCAAAATTACTAAAAGAAATGCTACGAATCACACTCTGGAATGAACCTTGTCCAACCTTAGTTTCGCTTGCTTGGGAAACTATACCTATTTCTTTTAATAGGTTACGCCCATCTTTTTCAACACGATCTGTGAAATCTACGTATTGCGGGTCTCTCTGAGAACCACCACTGGGGATGCCGTCGTCTTCCACAAATACTTTAATTTCCAATGAAACTACATCACTAGCTAAGCCATCCTCAATATACGAAATTTTTACCCACACTCCCTATATTATATCTTTATATTCATTTGAAGAGGTTTAATTAACTTATTACTTTTTTTAAGATTCTCCATCTTTGGTAATAATCTTAAATTACCCAACGCCCAACAATCTTTAAATCCTTGGTCTTCTGGTGTCGAAAAAGAAAAATAACTAATAGGTATAATATGATCAATATGAAGTTCTCCAGATAAAAAATCATTCCATGTATAACCTATAGGCATAGTAGACTCTAGATGAAATTTCAATTCTTTTGGCGTATATCCAACAAGTGATCCCCAAGTTCTATGATTTTTTACACCCTTTTTTAAAGAATAATTAATACCAGCTCTTATCCTATTACTCAATCTATATTTCAAATTATTTTTTTGCTTTTCTTTGGCTACCTCAATACCGCCTTTCCAATTAGGATTATTCTCCCCTTTAAAAACATTACTCATCTTTATTTTTGTCTCTTCAGAATGTCTTTTACCTTTTTTAATTTCACTCATCTTCTGCTTCGTTTGTTGTGAGTGTTTCTTACCATAATTCCAATGATTTTTACCTTCATTAGCATTCCCAATTTTTTTCCTAGTCGCAACAGAGTGGGTTTTACCTAACATTCCACCTATTCTTCCTTTGAGCGATTTCCCTATTTTTAACTTTGTTTCCTGCGAGTGTTTACTCCCCTCTTTAGCTTTACTAATTTTTCTTCGAATCTTCTCAGAGTGTTTTTTACCAAAATTAGGGTTCTTATCGCCCATCATAGCTCTACTTATCTTTCTTTTCTGTTCTTCACCCATCTTCTCACCCTTTTTCATTCTACTCACTCTCCTCAAACATGAATGTAAAACTCTTTACCTCATTCGCCCATGAATTTTTCTGGATATTCTTCAATTTAATTTTACCCATAATTACTGGGGGGACTCGGTACGAGAACTCCTCACTTGTGTGAAATACAATTTTATACCCCAATTTTCCCCATTGTTGGAGGATTAACAAATTCTTCCAAAAAGTACTCCCCACATCCTCAAATCTACACGAAAATCTCCATCGAGGTCTCTTCCTTCCATCCTTCTGCCCATACCTATTAGTCCCAATAGCTAACCTGGAGACTTGCCTAAACTCCTCAAAGTTCCATGTCTGAGTACCTAAAGCAGGGTGCTCGGTAAAAGTATATACACCATCAGTATCATCATCTGTCCACTTAGCATGTTCTACCCAAACACAATCAATATTATGTAACAATCTTGGTAAACTAATACCACCAGTTAACTTTAGATTAAAAAGAATGTAACCAGCAGAGCTTAAACTACTTGCAGTTTGAACAGTGTCGCCTACATAAAGCCGCCAATCACTTTCTTCATAATTGCTAGACTTACTAAAATATGTACTATCTGTTAATAAACTACTACCATCATGGAACTGAGTTTTCCCACGAACAATGCCAGGGGATTGCTGTTGGTTGTAAATTTTATATCTATAAAAAAACCCTATTCTATAATATGTTGATTCTAGTATATCTCCTATACCAAAATTATATCTCAATACATCTACACTACCAGTACCCGAAGACTTCCTCATCAATATTTTAGAACAATAATAATCATCTATACCATAAGTTGTGAATGTTTCTAAATTTGTTTTATCTGCACCGCTAACCATATCAGAATAATCAGGTAAATTCAATCCATCTAATTTAGGTATATAAAATATATCTCCACCAAAAGCATTAATTACACTAGCAGTTGGTGCACTCCAACTATCGGGGAAATAATTACCAACACCAGATATTTTATCTGGTTTACTGTAATGGAATAATACTGAATTCGTGGAATCTAAACTAATAATACCAAAGCTATCATTATCCTGAACAACTTTTGAGACCATTAATTCTTCTGTTGCTCTTAAATTACTATCATTTGTTGAGGCTCCTATTTTAATCATATCACCCTTATTTAATGTAGCAAATAGAGTAGGTGTTTGTGAAATATAAGCTATTGCGTTATCCCCTCTACCTGGATCAAGCACAGTACATTCACTATCAAATGCAGTACCTTTCATAAAACTATGATTCTTCATAGGAACTGCTACACCTAATTTTAAATAACGACTCATTACTTTTCCTCAAATATAAAAGTAAAATCTTTTTTTGCCATATCAAAGGTACTTTGCCTAATATTCTTTATAGTCATTTTACCCATTAAAATTGGGGGTAAATAATTACCTACAGTCTCAGCAGTATGAAGTATAAGGTATGAACCTTCCCTCTGCCAATGTAATAAGGTTTCTAAGTTCTTAAAAAAGGTCTCAGTAACCTGCTCAAACCTACAACTGTATGTCCACTTATTTGCAACCCTGCCTGTAGTATTAAAATATTTTAAAGTTCCATCCTTTTGTTCTAATGCCTGCTCAAACTCCTCGTATACCCAGGATTCACTTTTAAACACAGGGTATTCTGTAAACGTGTAAACTGCACTTGTATCTCCATCAGTATTTTTCGCATGTTCACAGTAAAAACTATCCATATACAATAAGCAGTCACCAGTTCCTACATTATTATATACATGGAATTGAATTACACAATCTTCTGGGTTTGTGATTGTTTGCCCAACAACACTATTAAACAAAGTCCAAGTAGTAGGTTGGTTGGGACTACCATTATAAATAATTTCCTGGGATATAACTGTACCTGAAAACGCCACATCATATAATCGTAAATTTATAGAACTTGTGGCAATCCCCGTCCCCCATTTCATTTTATAAATGCCACCTATTCTATAGTAGGTTAAGGGTAATAAAAGATTAGTGGCTAACGTCTGGCGAAAATTTATAGTACTTTCAGACGCTGTAACTATTCTTATTTTAAAACTATAAAAATCATCAGCAGCAATATGAGTTTCATAGCTTGAAGTTGTATCTGCGTCAAGTAATCTACATAAAGGATATAAAGTTATTGTAGCATCCCCCGAAAACTCCCACCCATCTGGATAATGTTTCGAAAGTCCAGAAACATCGTCATCTGGAGCATAGTAATAAGTTATTGTATCGTTTAGATTAAGCGTATAGGTATTACTTGCCTCAGAGATACTGCTAATTTCAACTTCCTCAGAAGCACCAATATTTAGCGTGTGGCTGGAAGATCCTAATCTAATTTTATTCCCTGATCCAACCAATAAATCTAAATCACTTAGATTAGTATTATGGATAAATATCTGTGTATTACCTGTAGATATTGTATTATTTACATCACCATAATAAACAAGAGGATCTCTAAAAGAATGATTTCTTATGGGGAGTGCTACGCCTAGTTTAAAATACTCTGATGGAATGTTTATCGCCTCCCTACACCAACTAAATCAATTTCCTGCGACCTAACTGAATCCTCAATTGCTTTAACTACCATTTCAGCTATTTCCCTTTCCAATACTTCAGCCCCTCCACCTGTAACCATTATTGAACCTCCACCAGAATTAATAGTAACCGAAGGGGCTATAGTAATATTTTGGACGGGGAGTTGTGTAGTTACACCATAGTTCCGCCCACCTGCTCCACCTGCTACTTCTGTTACATCTGCATCAGTTACCCCACCACCCGCTATGTGTTCAGAAGCTCTGGATCGAGCCTCACCGGCAGCAGCACTGGCAACACCAGCTAATGCACCAAACCCTGCGGCTGCTTTCGCTGCATATCCAGCCAAAGCAATATTACCCATTGATAACTGTCCAAATACTTCAGCAGCAAACTGCATTGACTTTGCCTGTGCATACTGCTTCAACGCATCGAGTTGCACAGCTAAAACCTCATAAGCAACACTTCCAGTTACCTTTTGGAGTGTTAACTGGCGTCTAATCTCTTCTCTAAAAAATGCTGTTGATATGTTTTCCATTATATTAGCTATATGTTTATCTGCTTCTAACCCAGTTAACTTAAACTTAGCACGAAGTGTAGTTTCCCTCCTTAACAACTCCTTCTTTCTCTCAAAATCCCGAAGACTTAAATCATACATTTTTAATAAATGGTTCTCCTCTATTTGGGTTACATCCATCTTATGTTCTATTAATAAATCCCTGACATCTTGATACCTCTGCCGTTCAATATCCATCAATCCCCTAGTACTACCCGTAACAGCAGTAACTCGCTCAGCTTTCCTAAACTTTTTATCTATTTCAGCAAGTTTTTCCAAAAAAGTCAACTCATCCTTCTTTACACGTAATAATTTTAATGCCTCATCATATTCTTGCTGTATAACATGTATTGCTGTCTTTTTTAAGTCTTCATTCTTAGATTGAGAGGCATTGACTGCATCAATAGCATCGTTCCGTTTCCAATAAAGTTGGAGTTCCTTTTTTATAACTTCATTACTAACTTGAGTTAAAGTTCTGCTTCTATTAGTAGTAGCTATTAACTCTCGTAATTTTTCATCAGCTTTCTCCATAATCTCAACAAGTAACTTAGCTGGTTCCACTATCTTCAACTCCAATTTTCTAGCGGCAAATTCTTCCAATTTAGATTCTACTGCTCTCAAAATATTATCTAATTCCCCAGTTGGTGTCCCTCTTAGCCTAGCTTTTTCCATTATATCTGATTCAGACATTCTTGCCAATTGTTCCAATTCAGCCGTTATTCCCCCCCTACCTATTCCTAATTTTCTACCTGTAGGTACCCCAAAGATTGATGTTCGTACTACTGGTGGTGTTACAAATTTTTCAATGGCTGCCCTAACACCCTTTTCTTGTAATATAGCCCTTGTTCTTGATTCTGCTTCTTTGATTAATGAAATTCTTTGTAGACGGCTTCTTTCCTTAATTTTTTCTATTAAATCCCCCTCTTTATCAACTAAATCCTGAATCCTTCCTTTTAAGTTAATCTTAATTTGAATACTTTCCAATTCAGAACTAATCTCTTGGATTTTTGCTTCATTCTTTTCCCTAATAAGTCTTAACTCTTTTTCCCTAGATCTATTTAACTCCAACATTGCTCTTCTATGTCTATCCAAGAATGACACCAACTTCTTAATACCCGCAAAAAGTAAAGCTACGGCGGCAACTAAAAGCAAAGTTGGTTTTGTCAAAAAAGCTACTACGCCCGCCACTATCCCAAAACGTCTTACAACTCTAAAAAGAAAACGAAATGTATGTGTAAGTTTTGCTACTCCTATGGACGCACTTATACTGGTAAGCTTAATAAGTTTCATGCCAGCAGCAACAGTAGCAAGTGCTGGTAGCAAACTCCTTATAAAAACAGGGAAAGTTGTGTAAATTTTACCAAGAATCATAAAAAGAGTTCTTAGTATAGTAACAATAGATTGAAGTGTAGCATTAAATACACCTAAAAAGTGTAATACTTCAGTTTCTATTAATTCTTTATTCCTATCCACCCACAATTTTGTTTGTTTGGTAATAAGAACTAATCGTCTTACCAAAACTGTAAGAGCAGGTTGTAATACCCTACCAATAGCTGCACTCAAATTAAACATAACAGTAGATAATTTAGACAACTGACCAGTTAACAACCCCATAAGTTTAAGTCTATCACCTTCGAACATTTTAGCATCTTTCATTATTCCTACATAATGTGCCATACGTCTTTCTGCTTCAGTTAAAACACCAACTGTTTTACCAATTGTCCTAGCATACTCTTTTTCCATTAATGATAAATTTCTAGTGATGCCCGAATTATCGAGTAACATGCTGAGCATATTCTTATATCCTTGAGTCGCACCCTCCAACGCTTCACCCAAACTTAGTGTACCCTGCCGACCAAAAGAAGCAGCATCTGTGAAGGCATACAATAAATCAGTTGCTTTATCTAAACCAATACCTGTAGCCAATAAGTTCTTTAAACTAGCAGATGCCTGAGTTACAGATACCAAACCTGTAGCGGCTAAGTCCTTAGCAACTTTTGATGCCCCACTTATAGATTCGCCTACATTCCTAGCCACCGACTGTAAACCCACTAAAGCAGCTTGTAGTTTATTTGCATTTTTTACAGTATTACTGATAGCCCTAACAAATCCAGCTAAAGCAAAGGTAACTATTAATATTTGATTACGAAGAGCTCCAATATTTCTTCTCAAACCAGCAGTCATTACACGAAATCTAAGTTGTTCTTTATTCAATCTACCTAATGACTTAGTCATTTTTTGCGTAGCTTTCTCAAACCCAGGTGCACCTTTAGTAACAACACTGAACCTTATTCTTACATCTTGAGTAGTTCCTACAGCCAAATAAATTCACACTCCTACTTCACGACTTACCGTTTTAGATAAACCTGCCAAAAAATTTCTTACAATTCGTTTAATTAGTTTCTTCATTTGAACATTTATACTTTTCAATGCAGCGGGTGTAAAACCTAGAAAAGTTCTTTGGGGTATAAACGCTCTTTCAAATACCTTTTCCTCTACAACATCAAACGCAAACATATCAGTAATAAGTGGTTTCTCAACATCACCGATCTTCCAGTCATTCTGCACCATACCTTTAACCCCACGCTCATAAGTAACAGTAACTTTATTATGGGTAATAGGTTGTTGGTGTACCCAAGCATAAGGGCTAACCGAATACATTACAAAACTTTCCTTAACAACCTGGTATCTTATACTTCTTTTTAATTTACCTGTATCATCTAAAGGTCTATTACCCGTACCCTTCCTTTCTCTTTGCTCTTTCCTAAACTCACCTAAAGGTTCCCATTTTTTATCATTTACGTCTCTACCCCTTGTGAATCTAGACTTAACACCCCTTTTCGCTATAGGTTTAACCTTTTTTTCTAAAAAATTGTTAAGAACTTTACTTTCAGGTTTCAAACTATCAGCAAAATGCTTACCAGCTTTATCTAAATGGTTCATAAGTTCACTAACAGTAAAATTCTTATTATCAATAACTATATCAATACCCTGTTCTGCTTTAGGCAACCATTTTCACCTCTTTGGGGTAAATTTTGCTTCTATTTTTTCAGTACGTACACGATTATATTGTATCTTTGCACTCCTAATACAATCAAACGCTTCGACTAACTTATGGGGCTGGTTATCCCAACCTCCTCCATAAGGTAATATATGATAATGTTCAGCCTTATCTTCCATCCCAATAATATTATCATAATCTGGATCTATTAACGAGGTTAAACAAATAGGCTTATAATCAGAACTACTGTAACCAAAATATTTTTGATATACTTCAAATATAGGTATATCAAGAGCTTCCACATCAGCTAACTCCAATAATTCCTCAAAGAAATCTTCTTCATTTAGCTCCTTATATTCAGCCTCATTACTAATTACCTGCTTTCCATTATCATCCTCTTCAATAACAGGCACAGGAACAATAAAATCGGATTCCTCAAGAAAACAACTTCTACTATTTATTGTACCTGTTAGTCTACAGATGTCACAGTCATAGACTTTTTGTCTTTCTGGCTTTTCTGCTTTCCAACTATTAAAGTAGACGAGGAGTTCAAACTTTTTTTTTCGCCTGCTTTTAGTTTACTCATATCCCCAGCTACATCAATTAATTCATTAAATAAATCATTCGACATATCCTTACATATCTTCCTGAGATCATCAGTATCTTCAGTATCTGTAATAATCTGACCATCGTGATCAGCAGATAATTTGTAATTCTCAACCTGAACAATTATTGCTATGAATTCTTCTATATCAGCTTTATTCATCTTAGATACACTATAATCATCGTACCCACCTCTACCTCCAAGAGGTTTTCTACACCCAGCATACCTCGCAGCGGTACTATTACCATCACCAAATCCCTTCGGTTTTATCCAAAAAACAGTTTGGATATCTATGGGTGAGTCCCTATCATCTTCTGGAACGTAAGGAATTACTTGTTTTTTTGAAACACCTGTTAACATAATTTCTCCTTTCTTTAGTTTATTTATCCATCATGGAATTGAACGATCTAATACTGTTTTAGTATAACCCACTTTTACATCCATAGCAGCATTTGTACCATCATACACACCATGAAATGTCAGTACACTCGCTATTTCTGGATCATCCGACATATCAAAATCATCTGCAATAACATTAAGTGCTATATCCACACTATTAGCAGCAGTAGCCCCATTAGTTGTATAAAACTCTAACGTAAAATCAGTTCCTGACTTATATAACTCCAACGCTATATTAGCACCTTTAGTTGTAGTGCCCCAAGGCAAATCCAAAGTACCTTCTACAGTACACCTTTGGAGTCTATATCCTGATACATTATCGGTATCACCATAATAAACAGGCTCTACATTATTATTAAACGTCAAATTCAATGCTTTAACTGCAACAGTTGTAGTATCAAATTTAGTAGTAAAATCCTGCCATTTCCAACTTGTATTTTGTGCGGGGTACCCTAATGTACTCCAAGCACTACCTATTCCTAAATCAGTATTTGCAACACCATCAACAGCCCCTAATACCTCGGCAGAATATTTTACTAATCCTCTTTCTTCAGCAGTTAATGTAAGACTTTTTACAATACAACCAGTTTTATAATGCGACTGTGTATCGGCGGTCATATTACTGGTCAAAGCTGACATTAGTTTAACAAGAGAAAAATACATCTCTGGGGTAGGATCAGTATAAGGGGTGTAAGTTATAATTTGAGTACCATTACCACCCTCACTTGCACCCTTCTGAAACAACGACCATAAATATAAACTCATTATATAACTATTAGCGTTTCCCTCCAACGTAACAGGACTAGCTTCATGTACAGTAGCCTCATACTCAACAGTGTGCCTATCTGATCTACCTGTAGTTAATTCTGTCTCATTAATTATATTAGGGAAAGGTACTAAACTTGGCTTATTCTCAAGCAATAAAACATATGTGCCATCATCAGACCCACCAGTACCTTCCACACCTATATCATTAGTTGTGAAATCAGGTTTATTTGTTAATGTCGCTAATGAAGCAGCGGGGTTTTGTTCAATATAATATTTCGACTGCCAACTGGCTCTATCAGCCATTGTTAATCATCTCCTTTAAAAATTTATTTATATTAATATTAATCTTATAATCCTCTATCTAATGTATCATTATTATAAGCAGCTTTAATAGATAACCCATATGTACCATCGGTTACACCCCTAAAATTCGTTTGGGTGCCCAACTCAGTATCACCTTCAATTGATACATCATCATGTAGTAAATTAACCTCAATAGAAAAATCCAGTGGTACAGTGGCTAAATCCGTCCCCCAGTATATCTGCAAGCTCATATCAGTACCTGCTTTATAATCATTCAAAGCATTATTAGCCCCCTCAGTTGCAGTGCCCCAAGGTAAAAAGAATGACCCATTAACTTCAAATTTACCTAATGTATACTTATACGGTATTGGACTATTATAAAAATGAGGTTCTGCATTATTAGTAATAGTTAAACTAAACCCAGGTAAATTTATTGGAGTCAGATTAGCACTCGTAGTATCAGTACCTAACGATGTTTGTGCATCCTGCCATTTCAAAAATGTGGTTGTGTCAAATCCATCATGTACACTCCAAGACTCTGATACACCACTAGTATTTGGTCTTATATATAAAGAACCACCCAAACGGGCAGTTGGGAAATTAAAATCCCCAGCTTTAATCAATTCATCCGTATTACCATCAGTAAAAGCAGTAGCAGCTACCTGAACCGTAGTAGAATTTAAACTACCAGGAGCAGTGAATATAGTGTTTTCCGCATCAAATGTAAGTGTACCAGTTGTAGGACTGGTATAATACATAGTATCACCAGAAACTAAATTAGGATAATAATTCACTCTCGGCATATTAGTAGCTGAATCAGTTATTTTATTATATATTCTATGCCCACCTACAACTATCTCAGCCGATAAGTTTAACAACCCACCTTCTTCTGCAGTTAATGTTAATGAACGGCAAATACACCCATACACCATATGAGATATAGTATCCAACGTTATTTTAGTATTTATATCAAGCATTAATCTAGTCACTGCTAACCACATTTCTGGTACAGGACTAGTATAAGGTACACATGTCATAGTTATAGTTCCACTGCTTTCATTTTCTGATGCCCCTGTTTGGAATAACGACCACAAAAACAAAGACAAATTATGTGCATTTGCGGGCATTTCCAGAGTAAATGTAGGAGCCTCACTAGCAGTTTGGATATGTTCAACAGTATAACCATCTGACCTACCTGTAGCTAACTCTAAATTATTTATAGTAGTAGGACTAGGTAAATGTGGATGATTAATTAACGGCATAGTGAACTTCCCACTATCAGCAGTAGTATCACCAGTTATACCTATATTTGCGTCTTTATCATATTCAGGATGCTCCTCCATGCGATTTGTGGTCTGTTGTATGAGGAACCGATCCATCCATGGTACTCTCGCTGGCATTAGCTATCACTTCCTTTTTTCTTTTTTTTCTTTAATTGTTTAATTTCTACTTTATCTTTAATTATTATACCTCTACATTCTTCAGCTACCTCTTCTGAAACCTCAACTTCTTCACCATTTTTTAATTTACGCCATTCTTCTTTATGTTTGCTGAAGTAAAATATTGAATCTCTAGGACGCAGTCGCCCAACTTTTTGAATTATTACACCCATTTATTACCACCTCTTTATTAATAATACTAGTGTACTTCAACTTCTCCACCGTGATAACTGTTAAAAATCGTAGTATCTGGTAGAAAAGCATATTTTCTTTTTTCCTCTATTTTTTTATATAATTTATCTATTCGTTCCTGTTCTCCACCACAAAAATACATATTAAACTTTTTAGTCTCCTCTAAATAAGTTACCGCACCATCCAAATCACCTTGCTGGTACCTGGCATCAGCTAAAAGTAGAATAGGGAACCAAGTATAAAATCCTATAGGTACGGGTAAAAATGTCATTGGCATTTGGTTTCTTTTTTTAGCCTCTAACAATAACTGCTCTGCTTCATAAAATTTACCTTCATCCATTTTCATAAAAGCTAATAATATATAAGGATAAGGATAATTATCATCTGCTTTCATAGATGATTCTATATATGGTAATCCTTCTTTCATCTTTTTCTGTGCAAAATGTGCAACTGCTAAATTAGCAAAGGCAACACTTTGTGAATAAGCGTCATTACATACTTTGACATACTGTTTACCTCTTTCTATAGATTTTTCAAACTTATTTAACAACAAATACTGCCTAGATAAATAGAATAAAGATTTATTGTCCTCAGGATTCTTTTTTAATGCTTCCTCCAACCCATCTATTATCATAGCCGAACGCTGCTCAGCCCTGCCCTTTATTTGCTCTTTGGCTCGGTCATGTATTAGCAATATACCTTCGAGTAGTGTACCATTCGATACAAGATTCAATTTAGTCTCTTTTGATAAGTTAATTGTGTTATGGACTGCCCCTCCATAAAATACCCCAGCAGTTCTTTTAAACAATCTTAGCTGTGATATTCGGGTAGCCGTCTCTAAGTTTAATAAATTCACATAGATAAACTGCACATGAGACAGTATTTTATCAAATATATTAAGTAAACTACCTTTATTATCATCTGGGAAATACTCATGGAAATCCAATATTAAAATCCAGTCGCCAGTAGCTTTTTTTAAAGTTAAATTTCTAGCATAACTAAAATCATTTTTCCACCTAAAATAAAATATCTCACCCTTTTTCTTACGTTTTTTAAACCAACGTTTAACCATTTTATCGGTACTATCCGAAACCGAATCATCAATACCTATTATCCACTCATCTACAAACTTATCTACAGAGTCTAACGTTCGTTTAACCGTCTTAATCTCATTCTTTATAATTCCACAAAGTGTTACTTTATTCCTAGCCATATTATACCTGATTTTATTATAAAAATTTACTACTAATACTCTTATTCTTATGTTTACTCATTTCTTTGTTAAACCCCTTCATATCAACACCCATTCCCCGACAATCAGCCCATAGTCTCAACAAATCTATATCATACCCTTCCTGGCTGTGGATTCTAAACGCAAACTTTCCTGTAAAAAATAATTTTAATCTTTTATCCTCTTCACAATAATCTATAGCAAAATTTGGACTATCATCTATATTCTTCTTATACCAGTTAAAATGATAAGGACACAATAACCATGCTCTTTTTTTACTTCTATGTACAATTACAAATCTAGCTTCATTCTTGCAATCTTGGCTACATATTTTCATTTATTTAACTTTCTTCTTATAATCATTTGCATAAAAACCAGAACCATTTAATATAAACCCACTGCCACCAGATATTAGTAATTTTACCTTAGTATGTTTACACTTTGGGCACCTAATTTTAATCTTCTGGTTCATTGCTATATTAAAAACTTCACTAACAGCTAAAAATTCCTCAAATTTATTCTCACACTTCAAACATTTAAATTCATAATGAGGCATTTTAATAATTCCATCTAATTATTTATTATTGGTCTAGAGGGTTAGATTCGAACTAACGGCTTCTCGGATCCAAACCGAGCACTCTGACCTAACTGAGCTACCCCTAGATAATTAACACCAATTTAACTCTTTACTGATTTTTTCAGCTTGTTTTTTACCTTCAGCCAACTCATCTGCTGACCAACACTGTTTGTTAAAAATAATCTCTGACTCATCTCCAATATGCCAATTAAATACAGCCCCTTCTTTTATCAATTCCCTGTACTTCTTACCAACTTTAATAATTGGTACTTCTATCTCTAAATCGTCGAGAATTCCCTCATCAGTTATCTCTCTTACTATACCCACAAAAGAATCTTCCTTTACTCCAATTACATACCCCTCAAATGTTTGACATATCTTCATTTTATACCTCTTTAATTCTTTGACAACCAGTATATCACAGCCACCCATATTATAAATAATATTGCTAATATTATACTATCATCCATTTATTATCTCATGCCCCTCTGCATTGCAAAATATCCTCGATCTGTATGTGAGTCCCAGTCCACCTATATCTGCCCTATCATATTGAACTGATGTTATCATAGTATCTTCGCATCTCCCACCCCATTGGTTATTATACTGCACTACATCTTTCAATACTTCAATAATATCCAAATTTTGGTCTAAACTCCATTCTTTATCCAATAACTTAGTAAATACAGATAATTCAATATTATGCATAGGAACATCCATACCCGCATAAGTCCTACCCCTATCAATACCCCTGCCTACAACAGTAATTGCAGGGTACTGCGGGACTGTAGGTATCTCCTTTTCGTATATTCGCCTAACATTAGTTAAATCTAAAAACGTATCACTCGCATCTATATAACTAACCAAAGTATCATAAACATTAGTTACTACACTACTTTGACCAGTCTCCGTAACAGTAGCACTAGGGGTTCTCCCACTTGGTATAGTTTCATGGGATAAAAACGTCATTGGAATAGTAGCTACCTGTATTATCTGGTTCTGTACCTCAAATGGGGTTTCATATACTTCAGTGCCCCAAGTACAATCAAATGATATAGACTGCCAAGTAGAAGTATTATCTAAATTCTGTGTTTGGCATACATCAACTATACCCCTAACAATATTTTTTAACTGGTCTAACGCTATCTTTGGTTTTAAGTGTTTAGTATATACCTCAATAGCAACATCCCTTTGTATAACATACTGACCTCCAGACCTAAGTTCTATAATAGTCTCTGTATTGGGTAGAAGAGCCACGCTGGGGTAGACCATGAGGGGGGGCAAAATTCCTCTTTTATAGTGATCACAGCCAATTGCATTTCTAGCATTTAAAAATACTGTTTTTATCTGAGTTAATAAATTTTTCATTGTCGTTGTAGACAATAGAATCACCTTTTCCCTACAAAAGGTATAATAGGATATTAAACACGCTATTCAAAGATAACGTAAACTTGTGGAATTAATAAACTTATTAAAGTTAATAATATTTTTTTCACTAAGCAAGTAAAATATTAGAAAAACAACTATTTTTTAGGTTTTCTTTTTTTACCACCAGAACATCCCATAATACTCTCCTTTTTGAATATTTTATATAAACACAATATTATCAAAGGTACTATAAAAAGCACAACAAAATAGTAAAACATTTCATTTCCAGTTATCATTTCAATTGCCCTGTTTTTTTTATATAATTTTCCCACCGCCTAACTATTATATGTATTTCTTCCTCTACTTCTTCAGCCTCAACACCCCTGTTAAATGGTGCAAGCGAAAGTTTTGCCAAAAGCAGTTCAAATACCTCATGTACAGCAGTTTCCTTAATCATTTGGTCTGTAGGTTTATCAGTCCCCCAATCTTTAGCTAAACAAATCATAGCCACCCTACTACCAGTATTAAACTGAACCCAACTAAGGCTATCATTCTCAGGAGTATTTTTATGTTCATAATGTACACGCCAGTCTGACATACCAAATTGTTCAAGCCAATATTTACAACTTTTTACAAATAAATTAAAATGTTTATTATTTGTGACATATTTCATACACCCTCTCTTACTAATAATATTATAAATTAATAATCATACTCACCATTTATGTCCGTCTCAATATATGGGCTTTCATCCGTGCCAAATGCACTAATCTTATATGCGACAGAAATACTCTTCACACTTTGAGCCGAATATGCACCTACCCTCAGTCCATTAGATTCAAATGGTCTTTGCATTTTATTCAACAAAGCTATACCCTCACGCCATAGACGAATAGCCTGATCACTATCATTAGGCATCTGCTCGTTATAAACACTACTCAATATCGTTGCAGTAGCTAACTTAATTGAAATTGAGTTAATTAGCGGATCAACATCTGTAACAGAAAAATAAAACTTATCGCCGTCAGCCATACTAGTCGTATTCTCCCAAGCAGCACTTAATATAGTTACATCTCCATTAGTTGAGGTAGTGTCACTGCTTACAACTAAACCAGTACCTTGACTACCTTCTAGATAACTAAATAAACTATATGTAGTTGCACTATCAGCAGTAATCTTCCACACAGCCGTACGGGGATCAACAGTACTGCTATTATTAATAAAAACAGACCCAAGTCTAGGAGCAGTTGTACTATTAAGAGTATTACCCCTAGCAGCTACTGGGATAGATGACCAACTAGCTGTATCAAAACTAGTTGGTATACTATAATATTTTTGTAAATACCCATTAATAATTCCATCGGCTCTATATATCTCAGTCTCAATTTTACCTACATATGTAGTAATACCAGGCACAGATTGAGTAGACTGATCAATAACTTCTGTAGCTATCTGCTCGTTCTCATTTATAATATCTAAAAAAGTAGAATAAGACGCTCGCTTACTAGTTTTAAGCGTTCCCATTTATACATCACTCCTGTATTTATTTATATAATTTATTCTCCTTCCAATACTAATCTGTCATTTGGATCTGCTGCTATCTCAATCGTATAATCATCTGAAGTTGGAGCCTGCCAACCCCGCCCCTCATTAGATTTAAACTCAAACGTACAGTAAAACGTACCTACTCTATCAGTATCCCCAGACCTCCATTCATACTCTGCTATTCCATTTGAAGCGTCATTAATTCGTGCCGCTCTTTCGAACTTTATCATCTTAACTATAGATGAAACAACATGCTTAGCTGGACTACATGTAACACTGCTCTCTCCATAATCTGTATCATTTGCCCAACCTAACTGTGCTGTTGTGATAGCATCTACACCACTTATAACAATAGATGAACCTGTACCAGTAGTGTCTGATTCTAAATAAAGCCTATTTGCTGTATTAACAACAGTGGTGCCACTAACAACACTATCAATAGCAGCATACATATCTGATACCAAATGAGATATTAAATAATTACTTGAAGTACGGGCAGAAGCAAGTACAATTGCTTTATCAGCCCCACCATCTACACTTAAGGTAAAACTAGCATCACTTCCTAATATAAATACATTATCCCCAGTACCTGCAACTACCGTAGAAGCATAAACAGTTCCTTTTGTAGCTGTTATAGTATATCCTCGTGTAACAGTATAATGCAGAGTAGAATTAGTTTCTGATGGAGTTGCGGTAATATTCATACGTTCATGGTCTATAACAACTACATCACTTGTTTCAACAACACCAAAAGCAGCTTCAGGTAATACTATAAATGTATCGGTAGTATTTCCAACTGCAGAAGATAAGGTAGTCGCCCACCAGAAAACGAACTTAATCTTATAGTCAGTAAGTGGGATTGCTGTCCCACCCTGAGTTACTGTTATCTGTGCACTTGGATCAGTACTGTGTCTTAACATTGTGCCTGTAGGCATTTATTTATTCACACTCCTTTAATTAGAATTAGGTAAAATATCTTTCTTTAAACAGTCTGGGCAAACATTTTGTATATCTTCCTCACGATAAGGGAATCTAAACATTAAAGGATTTTCAGTATAACTTTCAATAAATCTAAACTTTAACAATTCAGTAAATAATTTATTTACCCTTTCCTTTGTCCATTCCTCAATACATAACATTTCCCAATCAACTTCGTATATTCCATTTGCATCCGTATTTTGGAACATATGGATATATAAATTAAATGCGTCTATACTTAATTTTGATTCCTCAACAACAAAAAAAGGGATAATACATATAGCTGGATCCCTCCAATCCCTTTCAGGAATTATATACTTTTTCATTATAACCTCAACTTTCTATTTAATATATCAGTTTAATTTTCACTATGCAAGTAAAATCTTAATCGACAGCAACAGTTTTATTTATAATATCATGGGTATAGTCCATATTAATCTTATCGTGCCCATAATCCTTGTTTATTTGGCTATGAGTATAATTTACATTAATTTTTTCATGGGTAACATCTAAGTTTAAATCTAATATAGCATTTCCACGACTTATCCAAACATCTGCCCTATCAATAGGTCTACGTTTACTTTGCGTTCCATTTAATGCTAGATTATATACTTCCGTAACTGCATCACCTACAATTGTACCAGATAAACTATCTATGATATCAGAACTATATCTATTTTTGTGGGTTACTATCTGGTATGTTAGTGAGCCATAAAACGCAAAATTATAATAACCTGCGGTATCTGTAGTAGTAGAACTTATTAATGCCCCACTAGTTTTATTGTACATTCTAACATTAGCATCTGGAATATAGGCTCCTTTATCATCCTGAACATACCCATATATCCTCCGTGAATATTCAGTAGAATCTGAAGCAGTTATATTATCTGCACTAAAGTTACCCTGGTCATCCTTACCAAATAGAGCTATATAATATGTAGTATTTGCAGTTAACCCAGTTATATCGGTAGTGAGTGTAGCTTTAGTAGCTAGTGTACCATCATCTGTATCATCCCATTCAGTACCCCCCTTAGCCTTTGCTTCTGCAAGAGAATTAGAGGATATATATAAAGCATATGTATTAAAATTAGTCTCAGTAACTGTATTATTCCAAGTGGCTGTAATCTGCGTATCCTGAACACCTGATAAAGTTAGAGTAGTTCCATTTGGAAAATCAGGGTTTTTAGTATCTAATATAAAATCTGCAGATGTATCTGAAACAGAAGTATCTCCATCATTTATAGTAATTTTAATATGAGCAGTCTGTAAACTAACATCATCCGCATCAGTCCCAGCATCCCAATTAGCTGATTTTGTGGCAGCAGTAGTCGTAACATCTACATTACCAAAATCCCCCTGTAAAGTAGTTAGTGTAACATAAGCAGAACTATCATAGTAAAATAATACAACTGTAATAAATGTATCATCAGGATCACTAACATCATATTCTATAGTATATTCTTCTGAACCATCGGTTGGAACTGTAACAGTTATACTATCTACAACTGGAGGTTCACTTTTCGTAGCCAATTGAGCGGTGGTTCCTGTAGCTGATTCAGTCGAATTATCACTAGGATTCCTTACTTTGGAGTAAAGTGTATAATTAGTTGATTTTACTAAACCTGTGGCTGTCTTTGTGCCCCATTCTCCTACAGTATTCCAAGCCTCAGAATTACCAAGAGTCCCGTCACCTTGCACCCAACTATCTGTAGACCCACCAGAAATATGAATAGCGTGGTCAAATACAGCAGGGTCTATTAATGTGCTGTCAGTAGCATTATTATTAGCTACTATATCCATTGTACTATCAGTAGCACCAGATAAAGTAGGTGCATCTGGGGCTGTAGGTTTTATATAAATATTTGTATCTGTTGAAGTATTAACATTACTGTAATCATCAGTATGAACACACCTTATGTCTATATAATCATTGCCATCCACAGCAGAGGCAAAATCAGACCTAGTATTTCCTGGAGTTGTAGTATTAGCAGTTCCAGCGGTATCTTCATAACCCCCAGCATTTATCTTAACC
>SDBU01002164.1_pt1 | contig 26737 bp, 39 predicted proteins | sample 2277071 | NCBI WGS metagenome assembly SDBU01 (sample SAMN10397929, study PRJNA504765) | marine sediment metagenome | isolation source: marine sediment core GS08_GC12, 126 cmbsf | place: Arctic Ocean: Gakkel Ridge, Loki's castle | collected 2008 | reverse complement strand
GTCATTTATCGCCCTGGGCTTCCAGGCTATTATTACCTGTATTGACACCAAGGTTCTTGATAAGAGATTTGTCGGCAGGACACTGGATAAACATTTTTTAGCTGAGCTTCCGCCCGATGTTGACCCTGGCGGTGAGAATGGGGAGTTTCATTCTTTTGTCTTTGATGGACCAATATTCAAAGAGAGAATAGCCTGTACCCTGGGAGAGTCGGTGTTAAGGAATTCGTTTTACTTTTGCGACCTGTTACCGAAGCCTGAGGGGGGTAAGGTTGATAAATAATCCGATAAAATTTGGCACTGATGGCTGGCGAGGCATAATCGCCCAGGACTTCACCTTTGATAATGTCCGGGCTTGCTCCCAAGCGGTAGCTGACTATCTTAAACAGGCAGGTCTAGCCAGTCGGGGGATAATTATTGGCTATGATACCCGCTTTGCCTCCGAGGACTTTGCCTCGGCTGCTGCAGAGGTAGTGGCTGGCAACGGGATAAAGGTTTTCCTCTGCCCCGGAGCTACCCCGACACCAGTGATAAGTTATGGTATTCTGGCACAAAAAGCGGGTGGCGCTATCATCATTACTGCCAGCCATAACCCGGCTATCTGGAACGGCTTTAAGTATAAAACTAACGATGGCGCCAGTGCCCCTACTGAGGTTATCGCCCAACTGGAAAGGAACATCTCCAACACCCTGGCTACAGGAAGGGTAAGCAAGGTGCCATTGGCTAAAGTCGTAGAACGAGGGCTGGTAGAATATCTTGACCTAGCCCCGATATATTTCAACCAGCTAAATAGCCTGATTGACCTCAACGAGCTACGCCGGAGTAGGCTAAGGATAGTGATTGACTCTATGTATGGTGCCGGCGCTGGCTATTTAAAGACATTGTTGGGCGAGGGAAATGTTGAGGTAGTGGAGATAAATTATGAGCGAAACCCTCTCTTCCCGGGGATGAAACAGCCTGAGCCAATTGAAACAAATTTAACCAAACTCTCCGCTGTAGTAAAACAGCAACGGGCTGATGTCGGCCTGGCTACTGATGGCGACGCTGACCGCATTGGCATCATAGATGAGAACGGGGAGTTTCTCACTCAGCTCCAGGTCTTTGCTCTGCTTTGCCTTTACCTGCTGGAAGTGCGTGGGGAGCGAGGTGCTATAGTTAAGACAATAACTACCACCAGTATGCTCTATCGCTTGGGTGAAATCTTTAATGTCCCTGTCTATGAGACACCGGTGGGCTTTAAGCATGTTGCCCCGATAATGATAGCTAAAGATGCGCTCATAGGTGGGGAGGAAAGTGGTGGCTATGGTTTCCGAGGTCATATGCCGGAACGAGATGCCATTCTGGCTGGTCTCTATTTTCTTGATTTTATGCTCAAGACCGGCAAGACTCCGTCTGAGTTGTTGGACTACCTTTACAGTAAGGTCGGCCCTCATTACTACCAGCGAATTGACATAATATTTCCCGCTGAGGAACGCCAAGCAATAAATAATCGGCTTAAGGATAATTCCCCTGGTATTATTGACGGGGTTAAGGTAGCCGAGACAGACATTACCGATGGCTTCCGCTTTATCCTGGCCGATACCAGCTGGCTACTCATCAGGTTTTCCGGAACCGAGCCGCTAATCCGTATCTATGCCGAAACTGATAGCCCAGCCCGGGCAGACAGGCTGCTTGAGTTTGGTAGAGAACTAGTTGGAGTGTAAGGGCCACTAGGACTTTACCGCTTTGTATATTGAGGTGCCTTGCGGGCACGCTTGAGACCGGGTTTCTTCCTCTCTTTAACCCGGGAGTCACGGGTCAGTAGCCCATACTGGCGGAGTAGAGGCTTTAGTCTTTCTTCAGCCTTGACCAGAGCCCGAGCAATACCGTGCGAAATGGCACCAGCCTGTCCTGATACGCCACCCCCGCTTACCTTGACGACAACGTTGTACTTATTGGTACTCTCGGTAATCAAAAGGGGTTGCAGTATAGCTCGACGGTGCTCAAGACGGGGAAAAGAGTCCTCGTAAGGGATACCATTTATAATAATGGCCCCATTACCGGCTAACACTCTCACCCGGGCTACTGCTTCCTTGCGGCGCCCTGTCCCGTAAAAATAAGCTTGTTTTTCTATTGGAACCATAATTAATCCCTTTATCCCCTCTTTTTAACTTTCTTTGGTTGTTACCTCGGTTGAGTTCGCCTTGGTCTGAGTCGGGTGGGGGTGGGTGTCACCAACATAGACCCGGAGCTTTTTGAACATCTTGGCACCTAGCCGATTGTGGGGCAACATCCCCTTGACCGCATACTCAACTACTCGGGTAGGGTGAGTCTGCATCAGTTTCTCCAAATTGATGCTTTTAAGTCCCCCAGGATACCCCGAATGTCTATAATAGACCTTCTGCTTGGACTTATTACCTGTAACCTGAATCTTCTCCGCATTGATAACAACGACAAAATCGCCGGTATCCAGATTAGGACTGAATATTGGCTTATGCTTCCCCATCAGTAATCTGGCTATTTGAGTGGCTAGCCTGCCCAAGATTTTACCTGAAGCATCAATAGCATGCCACTCTCGCTTGATATCAGACGCCTTAGTGCTGTAGGTTTTCATTATATCTCTCCCCAAGGGTGTGGATAATTTATTCGCATCAGACATAGCCCACAGGCAGGGGCAGTTGGGCCAGCCAGCCCTGGTTCTTTTTCCTCAAGTATGTTACCAAATTCGTCAACCGTCATCTTACCCAGGCCAACTCTAATTAGAGAACCTATAGTATTGCGCACTTGATGAGGTAAAAAGGAGTTAGCCTCCATATTGAAAATAGCCAGTTCCCCATCCTTCTCCATCTCAGCTCTATATACATACCGAACCGTGCTTTTCATACCACTGCCGATATAGGCAGCGAATGAGGCTAGGTCATGCTCACCAATAAGAGCCTCACATGCCTGATTCATAGTGGCAATATCCAGGTGACCACTAACAAGGTAGGCAAAGCCCTCCCAGATAGGAGACCGGGTGAAACTATTTAGTATATAGTAGCTGTATTCCCGGCTAAGAGCATCACGCCTAACACTAAAAGAATCACCGACTCTATACGCCGCCTTAATCGCAATATCCCTGGGTAAATAATAGTTTAGCCCGTTAATAAAGGTCTGTGGCGGTAGAGATGCCCCAGTCCTGAAGCTAACCGTCTGCCCCTTAGCATGGACACCGGCATCAGTTCGGCTGGCTGCCATCACCCGACGCCTCTCCCCGGTAAGTTTCCACAGGGCTTTCTCTATCTCACCCTGAATAGTGGGCAAGTTAGCCTGTAGCTGAAAACCGTGGTAGTGTGCACCGTTATACTCCATAACTAATACCATCTTGGTATCTGTTGCCAAGCGACGACCTTCCTTAATCCAAGCCAGATGAAGGCTACTTTACCAATTCAAGCTGAACTATAGGAGCCCCGTCGCCTAATCTGGGTCCTAATTTAGTAATCCGGGTATATCCGCCAGAGCGCCCAGCATACTTTGGGGAAAGCTCAGCAAATACCTTATCTGCCACTTTCTTATCAAGTATAAATGACAGCGCCTGACGGCGGGAGTGAAGTCCACCCTCCTTGCCCAGAGTAATTATCTTCTCCGCTAGGCTACGCACCTCCTTAGCCTTGGCTTCGGTAGTAGTAATTTTTTCATAGCGTAGAAGGTCAGTCACCAGATTACGGTACATCGCCCTCCGGTGACCGGTAGCTCTACCCAACTTTTTACCAGCTACTCTATGCCTCATGCTCAGTTCCTTCTTCGACCTGAGGAGATAGAGAAAGCCCTAATGCCTTAAGGCGCTCATCTAACTCTCGTTTAGATTTCTGCCCAAAATTCCGTATAGAAAGCAATTCCTTCTCTCCTCTAGTTATCAGTTCACCCACTGTAGTAATACCGTCCCGCCTTAAACTATTAAAGGTACGCGATGATAAGTCCAGTTGCTCTATGGGCATATTAAATTTTTCATCAGGAATTGAACGGCGAATGAGTTGTTTCTCCTCCTCCATCTGGGAGACCTTGGTATAATCAACGAACGGAGAGAACTGCGTTACTAAAATTTCAGCCCCGGTGCTGATAGCATCTGCCGGTGAGATTGTTCCATCTGTCCAGATCTCTAGGTATAACCGTTCGCGGTTAGTCTCCCGGCCAATGTGACTTGGCTCAACGGTAGTATTAACCTTCCGTATTGGGCCAAAGATGGCATCTACTGGGATAGCTTCCACTGGTTGATTGTCGCTGGACTCAGCTTGCCTATAGCCCTCCCCCAGTTCCACATTAAACTCTACAGAGAGTTTGGCTTCGGGTGAATCTAAGGTAGCTAGGTAAAGCTCAAGGTTTACAATTTCAAAATCAGCCGAGGGTTTAATATCAGCAGCGCAAACTTGCCCCTCTCCTTCCACCTCCAGTGTTAACTTGCCTGGTTGTCCGGAAAGAGACCTTAGCCTTAATGCTCTAACATTAAGCAGAAACTCAATAGTGTCCTCTTTCGCATAAGGAATAGTAGAAAATTCGTGTTGAATTCCCTCAATCTTAACCCAGGTTACTGCTGCCCCAGGAAGATAACTCAGTAGCACTCGCCGCAGACTGTTACCTAGGGTAATACCAAATCCCTTTTCCAGTGGCTCAACTAGAAAGCGTCCAAAGGTGGCTGTGCTTTCAACACATTTAATCTCAGGTATGGCTAGACGAAACAAGGTGCCTTCCTCCTTAACTAAACTATCGTGAGTAGTATTCAACTATTCTCTTTCCGTCAAATTTAGCCTCAATATCATCCGGTGTAGGCAAGGATAAAACTTTACCCGCCAGGTTCTGTTTATCCAGACTCAGCCAATTCAAAATTAACTTGCTCGTGATACTCTGGACCAGTTGTTGATAATACTCAGTTTTAGTGCTTGCCGATTTCCAACTGATGGTATCCCCCTCCTTGACCAGACAGGAGGGTATATCAGTCTTGCGCCCATTGAGCAAAATGTGCCCATGCCGAACTATCTGACGTGCTTGAGCACGGGAGTCAGCGAATCCTAGGCGATAGACTACATTATCCAGTCGTCTCTCCAGTAGAACTAGTAGATTTTCCCCGGTAATACCTGGCTGCCGCTTGGCTTCAGAAAAAAGACGTCTAAATTGCCGTTCTAGAATTCCATAACTATAGCGGGCTTTTTGCTTTTCTCGAAGCTGCAGACCACGTTCAGAGGGTCGACGACGCCGACCCAACTGTGGTCCTGGAGGCTTCGGTCGCCTATCCAGTGTACACTTAGTGATACACTTGGCTCCTTTAAGCATTAACTTCTCGCCACTACGCCTGCATAATCGGCAGACAGCTGCTGTATACCTTGCCATTCCTTAAGTCTCCTATACTCGTCTTCTTTTCGGTGGGCGACAACCATTATGAGGGATGGGGGTCACATCCCTGATGCTGGTAATATAAAGGCCTGAACTCTGGAGGGAACGGATAGCTGCCTCACGCCCACTGCCTGGACCCTTAATATAAACCTCTATTTGACGTAAACCGTGCTCCATGGCTTTTCGGGCGGCATCACGGGCGGCTAATTGAGCCGCATAAGGGGTGCCCTTGCGCGAGCCCTTAAACCCAGCCGTCCCTGAACTCCCCCAAGCGATAACATTCCCCTCAGGGTCAGTAAGGGTAACTATGGTATTATTAAAGGTGGATTGAATGTAAGCTCTCCCTGCAGGAACGGACTTACGTTCCCCTCGCTTTCGTCTACCTCGCTTCTTCTGCGCCATTTTACCTCCTACTATATGAGCCTAATTACTTCTTCGTCGTACCGCGCCTTTGCCCTCTACCGGCCACTGTTTTACGAGAACCACGCTTGGTACGAGCATTGGTTCGGGTTCGTTGTCCTCTAACTGGCAAACCATGGCGATGCCTGATGCCACGGTAGCTGCCAATCTCAGTGAGGCGCTTGATGTTAAGATTAACCTCTTTTCTGAGATCACCCTCAACCCTGTACTCCCGGTCAATAAGCTCGCGAAGACGGTTAACCTCGTCTTCAGTAAGGTTGTTCACCTTAATATCAGGGTTGATACCAGTCCGGGTTAGAATCCTCTGGCTTAAGCTGTGACCAATACCATAAATATATTGCAGCGAAATACCAACATGCTTATTTCTTGGTATATCTACACCGGCTATACGTGCCATTTACCCCCCCTACTGGCAAAAACTAGCCTTGCCTCTGTTTGTGTTTCGGGTTGGGGCAGATGATTCTAACTACCCCTCGCCGCCTCACTACCTTACACTTTTCACACCTAATCTTAACCGAAGCTCGTACTTTCATACTAATTCTCTCTAGTTACCCCTAGTTAGCTGTATTACTTAAACCGATAGGTAATCCTGCCCCGGCTCAGGTCATAAGGTGAAAGTTGTACCAGTACCTTATCGCCGGGTAAGATTTTAATATAATGCAATCTTATCTTGCCTGAAATATGAGCCAGTACCTTATGCCCGTTAGGTAGCTCTACACGGAACATACCATTAGGTAGTGGCTCCACAGCTATTCCCTCGACCTCAATAGTCTCTTTCTTAGCCATATGTTTTTTCTTTATACAGTAGTAAGTACCTCTGGTTCAGCATCAGTGATGAGAATGGTATGTTCAAAGTGAGCGGAAAGACTCTCATCAGCAGTAAACACTGTCCAGTGGTCATCACCCGGTCGAGTACGCCAGTCACCAGCATTCACCATGGGTTCCAGGGCAAGGGCCATACCCCTTTTTAGCACTGGTCCGGTTCCGGGTGAACCAAAGTTAGGTATTTGAGGTTCCTCATGCAAATTCCGGCCAATCCCATGCCCGGTATACTCACGCACTACTGAGTGGTTCCTTGACTCAGCATAATTTTGGATAGCCGATGAAATATCCCCCAATCTGGCTTTAGCCTGGCCAGCAGCGATACCGGCTCTTAGTGCACCTTCGGTAATTTCCAGAAGCTGCCTGGCCAGTGAGCTAATTTTCCCAACACCCACGGTCACGGCAGCATCGCTATGAAACCCCATAAAAAGGGCTCCCAGGTCAAGAGATACAATATCACCCTCGACCAAAACACGCTCCCCGGGAATTCCGTGCACTATCTCATCATTTACGGAAACACAAAGATTAGATGGAAATCCCCGGTATCCCTTAAACGAGGGTTTGGCTCCCAGCCTGTCTAACTCTCTCACCGCGGTAATATCCAACTCCTTGGTTTTTATTCCCGGTCTCACTTGCCGTTTAAGCACCTCAATTACCTCGGCCAAAATTCTACCTGACTGCCGCATAATCGCAATTTCCTGATTAGATTTGATAATTATACCCATCTAGTTACTACTAGTTACTACTCTACGCATATTGGCTAGCGGCTAAGCCGCTACGAAGAGCCAAAACTACTCTCCCGCCGACCTCGCTGACATCTCCCTTTCCATCTACCTCGACCAGCTTACCCGCCTTGGTGTAATAATCAATAAGCGGAACAGTGTCCCTGAAGTACACCTCAAGCCGTTTCCTGACTGTCTCTGGACTATCATCATCCCGCTGATATAGCTCACCACCGCATTTATCACACTTGCCCCAAATCTTGGGGGGAGAATTCTTAACATGATATGGCATCTGGCACTGATGGCATATCCAGCGCTGGCTCAAACGCTCCACCAGTTCCTCTTCGGAGACCTTGATATAGACCACTCTGTCTATTGCCTTATTCTGCTGGACTAAAGTCTCATCTAAGGCCTTAGCTTGGTTCAGCGTCCTGGGAAAGCCGTCAAGGACTACCCCCGCTTCACAATCTGGGGCTGACATCCGCTCCATTACCATCTGTATAGTTAGCTTATCGGGGATAAGCTCCCCTCTGTCCATATAATACTTGGCTTTTCTACCCAACTCAGTCCCCTTCGCTACTGCCTGCCGAAAAAGGTCGCCAGTAGCAATATGAACCAACTTCAGCTCCTGAGCCACAATAGTGGCTTGTGTTCCTTTGCCTGCTCCAGGAGCACCTAACAAGATAATATACACCTTTACTCCTATTTAATAAAGCTTTCATAGCGCCGCATAACTATCTTCTATTTTATGAAACCTTCATAACGCCGCATTACCAACTGTGCTTCTAATTGCTTCATGGTATCCAAAACCACACCAACCACAATAAGCATACCCATACTGGATAGCTGTATCACCTGAACATTGGTAATCTCTCTGGCAAAGAAGGGTATTACTGCCACCGAAGCTAGAAAGAGAGCCCCTGCCCAGGTAATATGTTTTATGACCCCATCAAGATACTCCTTGGTATGTTTTCCTGGTCGAATGCCGGGTATAAAGCCTCCCTGCCGCTGCAAGACATTGGGCAAATCCTGCTGTTGAAAAATCACCATGGTATAAAAGAAGGCAAAGGCAAGCGTCAGCAGGAAAAAGAGACCCCAGTAAAATAAGCCCATAGGCAGTGCTGCACTGGGGTCAAACAGATTCATAATAGTGTTGGCGAAGTTGGGGTCGGTTCCCGCTGGATTGGCAAAATAGCTGGCTACCATGCTCGGGAAGAGTACTAGAGCCATAGCAAAGATAAGGGGTATCATCCCGGCGGTATTTACCCTGAGCGGAATATGGGTTGAGCCCGCTTGTTTATACATCCGACCACCGCGAAATACGCTACGAGCGTATTGCACCGGAATACGGCGGTGTGCCTCAGTGAAGATGACTATTACCAAGATAGTGACTAAGGATATGAGAACATAAACTGCCAGACCACCGAAGTTTTCCCTAGCCAAAAAACCTTGCCCAATCATTTCCGGTAAGCCGGCCACGATGCCACCAAAGATTATTATCGATATGCCATTACCAATGCCGTATTCAGTAATGCGCTCACCCAGCCAGATTAAGAACATGGTGCCGGCTACCATTGATGTAACTATAGCTACGGTTGGCAGTACCGCCGCGCTAGTAACAATGCCCTCTCGTTGAAGAAAGACCAATTGTCCATAGCCCGAAAGGGCCGCCAGGGGGATAGTCAACCAATGGGTAATCAGGTTTATCTTGTTCCTACCGGCTTCCCCTTCCCGGGAGATGGCTTGCAGCTTGGGTATAACCGGCACCAGTAGCTGCATAATAATTGACGCCGTTATGTAGGGATAAACCCCCATAGCCGCCACACTAAAGTTCCTCATGGCGCCACCGCTGAACATGTCAAGCATACCGAATATTGGCATACGCTCGAATAGTTCTCCTAGCGCAACAAGGTCTACTCCGGGAATAGGCACATGAGCCACGAAGCGAAAGACTATCAGAATGCCCAGAGTAATAAGGAGCCGGCGCCTTAAATCGGGCAGACTGAAGGCATCAATCATTGCCTGGAGTAATCGAGGCTTAGTTTGCCTTGGCCGCATGCCTCACCTCCTCGGCTTTGCCTCCGGCTGCCTCGATCTTGGCCTTAGCCTCAGTGGAGAATTTATTTGCCTTTACCACCAGGGGATGGTTAATATCACCATTGGCCAAAATCTTTATTGGGTGTCGCTGAGATTTCACTATCCCGGCGGCTACCAATTTTTCCGGTGTTACCTCGCTTCCGGGTTCGAAGACGTTAAGTTGCTTTGTATTAACAATGCGATACTCGGTTCTAAAGATGTTAACAAAGCCACGCTTTCGTGGTAGGCGCTTAATTAAAGGCAACTGCCCACCTTCAAAGCCAGGACGCCTGCTATAACCAGAACGAGACTTCTGCCCTTTAGAGCCCCGTCCCGAATAAGTGCCATGTCCACTACCGTTCCCTCGTCCTACTCGCTTTCGGTGCTTCTTAGAACCGGGGGCTGGCGAGAGTTCATCCTGCCTCACGAGCTTGCCTCCTCCACCTTAACTAGATGCTTCACCTGGTTAATCATACCCCGAATCGAGGCGCAGTCGTTGTGGGTAACGCTCTGATTTAGCCGATGAAAACCCAGAGCCTTCAAGGTTCTCTTTTGGGCCTTAGCGTAGCCGATACCACTTTTAACCCAGGTAACACGTAGCTTAGCCACCACTGTCTGCCTCCTTGATTTTAGCTGACTTGCGTCTAGCTATTGCCTCTTTTGGGTCTCTGAGCTGGCTGAGGGCAAACATTGTCGCCCTAGCTACATTAATTTTACTAGAGCTACCCAATGATTTAGTCAGGATATCCTTGACTCCGGTTGCTTCAAGCACAGCCCGGATGCTACCCCCCGCAATAATACCGGTACCACGTGACGCTGGCTTCAACAAAACCTTAGCGGCTCCAAATTTAACCGTTATTTCGTGGGGAATAGTGTTATCAGTCAAAGATACTTTAATCAAATTCTTTTTGGCAATAGCCCCACCCTTGTTAATTGCTTCTGGCACCTCACCGGCCTTGCCAATGCCTATACCCACATGACCATCACCGTCACCGGTTACTACCAAGGCGCTAAAACTAAGGCGCTTACCCCCTTTTACTACCTTGGATACTCGATTAACATAGATCAGCTTATCATTCAGTGTCAATTCTGTCGGGTCTATCCTGCTTAATAACTGTTTCACCTGGTTTACTCCTTAGAACTTTAATCCTCCCTGACGGGCTGCCTCAGCTAGGGCTTTAACCCGGCCATGATACTTATACCCACCCCGGTCAAAAGCCACCTGATTTATGCCTTTACTTACTGCTCGCTTGGCTACCAAAGAACCAACCAGCTCTGCCCTACCGGTCTTGACTTTACCAACTGCCTCACCTTTTATCTCTGGGTCAAGAGTTGAGGCAGAAACCAGCGTCTGCCCTTCTAAGTCATCTATCACCTGGGCATATATATGGTTCAAGCTACGAAAAACAGACAAACGTGGTCTGGAGGTGGTGCCCTCCACCTTGGCTCGGAATCGACTATGCCTTCGGTAACGAGCTGCTCTCGGCTCATTTTTCATCATTATTACTTCTTACCTATAGCCTTCCCGGCTTTACCAGGTTTAAGGTGAACTAACTCTCCAGCATACCTGATACCCTTACCCTTATAGGGTTCAGGGGGACGGATAGCCCGAATTTTGGCTGCCATCTCGCCAACCACCTCTTTATTAATCCCGGTAACCTTAATCCTATTTACCCCCTCTACAGCTAAGGACACACCGGGCAATGGTAGTACCTCTACCGGGTGTGAGTATCCGACACGGATTACCAGCTTGTCTCCCACTTTCTCAGCCCGATAACCCACCCCCACTATTTCAAGATTTTTTTCAAAGCCTTTAGCTACCCCTTCCACCATATTAGCCAGCAGGCTTCGTGTCAGTCCATGTAAGGAACGATGCACCCTGCTATCACTGGGTCGTGACACTATCAAGCTATTATTGTTTAGGGCTAGGGACATATCTGGGTTGAAACGACGATGAAGCTGACCTTTAGGTCCAGTTACTGTGACCTCATCGTGTTTGATGTCCACCACCACACCCTCCGGTATAGTTATCGGCATTCGCCCTACTCTAGACATTTTTATAACCCCAGGACTTACTTACCACACGTAGCATAAAAGTTCACCCCCAAGCCCGCCGCGCCAGGCTTGTTGTCCCGTCATCACGCCTTTGGATGTAGAAATAATGGCGATACCCGCGCCCCCGTAAACTCGAGGAATCTCTTTCCGCTGAACATATACCTTCAGCCCGGGCTTGCTTACTCGCTCTAACCTAGAAAGGATGGGCTGACTTTTATCGTCATATTTAAGGTAAATTTTAATTACCCGGTGTGGCTTGCCCCTAAGCACCTCATAATCACTAATGAAACCCTCACCCTTGAGGATTCTGGTAATGGAGAGTTTCATCCTCGAAGCTGGCACCAGCACAGAATCATGCCGTACCATAATAGCATTACGTATCCGAGTTAGCATATCAGCAATTGGATCTGTGATAGTCATTATCCACTTCCTCTTATGATTACCAGCTTGCTTTCCTCACCCCAGGAATCTGTCCCGCCAGAGCCAACTTGCGAAAGCAGATACGGCACAGCCCGAACTTACGAATATAGGCACGAGGTCGACCACATGAATAACACCGGTTATGTTGCTGTACCTGGTATTTGGCCGGATGTTGCCACTTTACGATTTTTGATTTCTTAGCCATCTCTCTAATCCTTAGCAAAGGGCATACCTAATAACTCCAGCAGGTGTCTGCCCTCCTCATCGGTCTTGCCGGTAGTGATAATTGACACCTCTAACCCTCGCACCTTGTCTATTTTGTCATAATCTATTTCAGGAAAGATAAGTTGTTCCTTAAGCCCCAGAGTATAGTTTCCTCGGCCATCAAATGAATTTCTGGAGACACCCTGAAACTCACGCATACGAGATAAGACAACGTTTACTAGCCTTTCAAAAAAATCATACATGCGTTCTCCCCGCAGGGTTACCTTGAGCCCGATAGGCATCCCTGCCCTTAACCTGAAGGTAGCAATAGACTTCTTGGCACGGGTAATAACTGGGTGCTGTCCAGAAATAGCCATCAGGTCTCTTTCCGCCGCTTCCAGAGCCTTGGCATTCTGAATTGCCTCACCCAGGCCAATATTAATCACCATCTTTTCTAACCTTGGTACCTGCATTATATTCTTGTACCTATAAAGCCTCATCAGGCTGGGAATAACCTCTTCTTTATATCTTTCCTTTAGTGGCGACATTTAATCAATCACCTCAGAGCATCGGCGGCAAAATCGAACCTTCCTACCGTCCTCTAAAAAGCGGAAGCCAACTCGGGTAGGATGGTTACATCGGCTGCACAGTAGCATAACATTTGTCACATGAATTGGCGCCTCAAGCTGTATTATGCCGGCTTGCCTGACCCTCCCTCGTGCCTTAATATTCCTTTTAATGAAGTTGATACTTTCAACTATTAGTTGCTCTTCCTTGGGGTAGGCAAAGCGTACCTTACCCGTTTTGCCCTTATCCTTACCAGCAATTACCAGCACAGTGTCATTCTTTCTAATCTGCATAGCTTACCTCATAATACTTCAGGTGCCAGAGATATAATCTTAGTAAAGTTTTTCTCTCTCAACTCCCTGGCTACCGGCCCGAAGATTCGGCTTCCTTTAGGGTTGTTCTTGTCAGTAAGGATTATGGCAGCATTTTCATCGAACCTGATATAAGAACCATCTGGACGCCGATATGGCTGAGCGGTGCGAATAATAACTGCTCTGACCAAGTCTCCCTTCTTCACCGCTGCGTTGGGAATGGCTCTCTTGACTGAAGCCACAATAATATCACCCACCCGAGCATATCTCTTCCTGGTGCCACCCAGCACACCGATGCACATGAGCTGTCGGGCTCCAGTATTATCAGCTACTTTAAGTCTAGTCTGAGTTTGAATCATGTTATTATATCCTACTTCAGGTTATTTCTTCAGGCGGAACCTCCACTATCTTTTCCTTGGTTATTATCTTGATTACTCGCCATCGCTTGTACCTTGACAGGGGGCGGGTTTCTACAATTCTTACTACGTCGCCTGGCTCGCACTCATTATTTTCATCATGGACTTTATATTTAACAGTTCTCTTAATAATCTTCTTGTATAATGGATGACGCCTGGTTGTTTTCATAGCCACCACCACTGTCTTATCCATCTTATTACTTACCACATGACCGATTCTGGTTTTGCGCTTACTCTCCATAGTTTTAAATCTGTCCTTCACTGTATACTTTAGGATTTTCCAGGTTGGTTAATGCTTAGCTCTCTCTCCCTCATTATTGTCTTTATGATAGCAATCTTTCGTTTAGTCCTCGGCACTTCGCGGTGGTTTACCAGTTGCCTGGTAGATAAGCGAAAGCGGAGGTTAAACAACTCTTGATGAGTCTCCTCCAGTTGTTTTGCCAATTCTTTAAGATTGAGAGCTCGAATTTCCTCAAACTTCAACTTGAACCGTCTCCTTTATTCACACTGCTGCCAACGGCAATACCAGCATCCCTGCCCACAAATCTGGTGGCTATCGGGAGCTTCTGCGAAGCCAGATGCATTGCCTCCTTAGCTACTTCTTGTCCCACCCCGGCCATTTCAAACAGGATTCTCCCTGGTTTGACCACAGCTACCCAATGGTCTGGGGGGCCTTTGCCCCCACCCATACGGGTCTCAGCTGGTTTCTTAGTGACCGGTTTATCGGGGAAAATACGAATCCAGATTTTACCGCCACGACGAATGTGACGTGTCATGGCCCGCCGTGCCGCTTCAATTTGCCGACTGGTAACCCAGGCAGACTCCAGCGTCTGCAAACCAAAATCGCCAAAAACCACTATATTCCCCGTCTGGGCTTTACCTCGGCGATGTCCTTTATGAGTCTTGCGATATTTCACCCGTTTCGGCTGTAACATCCTTCTCCTCTGGTTTGGCTGTTGGTGCTACTCGTGTTCTTCTTCGTGCCGCTGGCTTGGTAATCTTTTTCTCTGGTTGGGCGGCAGTTGGTTGTACTACCTCGGTGCTTATCTCTGCCACCGGTTCAGCAGGTTTCTCCTCTGGCTCGGCTGTTGGTGTTACTCGTGTTCTTCTTCGTGCCGCTGGCTTGGTAACCTTTTTCTCTGGTTGGGCGGCAGTTGGTTGTGCTGCCTCCTCCCTCTCACCAACTACAGCTTCGGCTGGCACCTCCGTAACCTCTGTTACCTTGGGTTCGGGATGAATATCGCCCTTGTATATCCATACCTTCACCCCAATTCGGCCTAGGGTGGTACGTGCCTCAGTAAAGCCATAATCAATATCAGCCCGTAGTGTATGCAGGGGTACCCGTCCTTGGTGCATAGTCTGGCGGCGAGCTATCTCAGCACCACCCAATCTACCGGCACAGCTAATCCTTATCCCCTTAGCCCCGGCTTGAATGGTGCGAAAAACTGCCTGTTTTATCGCCCTCCGATAAGCAATACGGCGCTCAATCTGCTCAGCTATCGTTCTAGCTACCAGATGAGCATCAAGCTCAGGCTGATGAATCTCTTGAATATTTAATCGGGTTTTCTTTCCAATAAGGTTCTCTAGGTTAAGCCTCATTTCATCAACTCGTTGCCCCCCTCGCCCAATGACAACCCCGGGCCGGGCAGTGTGGATGGTGATTGATACCTCATTTGCCTGGCGCTCTATCTCTACTAGCGAGATCCCGGCTTCGGGATACATAGCTTGGATAGCCCGCCGAAGCCTAACATCCTCCCATAGATTCTCAGCAAAATGCTTATCGGCATACCATTTTGCTTGCCAATCACGTATGACTCCAATTCTGAAACCCAGGGGATGAACTTTATGACCCACTTTATTTCTCCTGCTCGGCAACAATAACTGTAATATGACTAGAACGTTTGAGGATAGGGCTAGCCCGTCCTCGCGCCCGTGGGCGAAACCTCTTTAACGTAGGTGCTTCATCAGCAAAGATATTGACAATTCTTAAATCTGAGGGGAGCATCTGGAAGTTGTTCTCGGCATTAGCCGCTGCCGATTTCACCACCTTGGCAACAGTTCGAGCTATTGGGGAGGGGGTAAACCTGAGCATGGTTAATGCCTCGTCTACCATCTTGCCCCGTACCATATCTACTAGCGGGTACACCTTGCGGGGTGATATGCCTGTGTCTTTAGCTATTGCCCTTACTTCCATTCTGTGACCTACCTAAGCTTAAATAATCTATTTTCTCTTTCTTGCCTGAATAGTTTTTTCTGACTTACCTGAATGTCCTCTAAAGGTTCGAGTTAAAGCAAATTCCCCTAATTTGTGTCCCACCATATTTTCTGTGATGTAGATAGGCACATGCCTCCGGCCGTCATGAACGGCGATAGTAAGCCCCACCATCTGAGGCAAAATAGTAGATGCACGTGCCCAGGTCTTTATCACTGCCTTCTGCCCAGAGCGGTTAAGCTCCTCAACCTTCTTCAGCAGTTTGGTATCAACGGCTGGACCTTTCTTAATCGACCTTGACATTTTATCTCCTCTTGCCTACTTTACTCTGTGTTTAACTATCATCTTATCCGAATTCTTGCGTTTCCGAGTTTTGTAGCCTAGGGCTGGCTTACCCCAGGGTGTCTTGGGTCCAGGCATGCCTATGGGACTTCTGCCTTCTCCACCACCATGAGGATGGTCACGGGGGCTCATTGCTGACCCTCTCACTGTGGGTCGCCAGCCCAACCACCGTTTACGACCTGCCTTACCCAAATTAATACCCTGATGGTCAATGTTTCCTACCTGACCAATGGTAGCTAAACAATCAGTGCGAATACGCCTTACCTCGCTAGATGGTAACCGAATTAGGGCGTATTCACCCTCTTTTACCATTAGTTGGGCGGCAACTCCGGCACTTCTTACCAGTTGCCCACCCCTCCCCCTATTCAACTCGATATTGTGGATTAGAGTCCCACTGGGGATTAGACTCAAGGGCAGAGCATTGCCCGGTTTTATTTCAGCATCATTACCCGACTTTATAATATCGCCGACACTAAGTTCTAACGGGGCAAGAATGTAACGCTTTTCGCCATCAGTGTAGTAGATGAGGGCAATGTTTGCCGAACGGTTAGGGTCATATTCAATAGCTGCCACCCTGCCCGGAATACCAAACTTATCCCGTTTGAAGTCTAATAACCGGAGCTTTCGCTTCGCCCCACCGCCACGGTGACGAACTGTTATTCTTCCCTGGTTATTACGTCCCGCCCTTTTCTTGAGGGGTAAGAGCAGCGATTTTTCTGGCTTGCCCTTGGTTATTTCTTCAAAGGTAGAGCCACTCATACCCCGTCTGCCGGGAGAAGTTGGACGATATACCTTTAATGCCATCCTACTACTCCTTGGTAAAGCCTAAACACCTTCAAAGAGTTCAATCTTATCTCCTTGCTTAAGGGTGACAATTGCCTTTTTGTGAGACGGGGTCAACACCATTCGTCTCCCCACCCTTTTCGTCTTACCGGGAACAGTCATCACATTAACTGCCGTTACCTTGACTTTAAATGCCTTTTCCACAGCCTGTTTAACCTGGTTCTTGTTGGCCTCTTCAGCTACTTCAAAGACATACTTGCTCTGAGCATGAAGCATGGTATTCTTCTCAGTTATTAGTGGTCGGCGCAATACCTCGTAAAGGTGCACTGCTTTCTCCTTGAGACTTTTTCCCCCATAGCTGTTCGGCTTTGCGCACGGCAGCTACTGTCATCAGTAACCTCTTCTGGGAGAGGATATCAAGCACATTGAGTAGATTGGCTGGTAGAGTCCTAATCCCTGCCAGGTTACGAGCCGACTTAACTACGCTTTCCTCTGGCTCATCGGTAACGATAAGAGCCGAGGAGTCTACCCCTAAGGTCGCTAAAATTTGTACCATTTCCTTAGTCTTGGGCTCTATGAGATTTAATTGCTCCAAAATCATTAGTTCTCCATCGCTAACCTTAGCCGATAAGACACACCTCAGAGCTAGGCGGCGCATCTTGTTCGGCATTGCTTGCCGATAGCTTCTTGGTCGAGGACCAAAAGCGATGCCACCTCCTCGGCGCAGTGGTGACCTGCGGCTACCACCCCGAGCTTGTCCAGTGCCTTTCTGGCGAAACAGCTTCTTGGTGCTGCCAGAAACCTCACTCCTGGTTTTGGTGCTGGCTGTTCCCTGGCGGGCGTTGGCTCGCTGCTGTACCATTGCCTGATGGACTACCGCCTGATTAAATGGTACGGCAAAAACCTCATCACTTATGTCGATGTTTTCAACCACCTCACCAGCAAGGTTATAAACCGGAACTTGCACTTCCTTACTTTCCTCCACTTGATTTCTTTATCGTTAGTAAACTGTTTCTTCCCCCAGGCACTGCTCCCCTAACCAGCAGCAGGTTACGAGTGGGGTCGGCTTCAAATACTTCCAGGTGACGCACCGTCACCCGGCTATTCCCCATATGACCGGCCATACGCCGGCCCTTAAGCACCCTACCTGGCGAGGTACCAGCGCCTATTGAGCCTGGAGCACGGTGTCGGTCTGATTGCCCGTGCGTTTTAGGTCCGCCAGCAAAATGATAGCGTTTTACGACTCCAGCAAAGCCCTTACCCTTTGATATCCCAGTAATATCAACCAGGTCACCGGGCTTGAACAGGCTAACATCAACTGTATTCCCTACTTCGATAGCTTCAGTGTCCCCCACTCTGAACTCTTGAAGATACTTAAACTGGCCTAGTCCTTTGAGGTGTCCTCGCAGAGGAGACTTGAGCCTCTTGACTTCACCAAAGCCAAGCTGAGCCGCGTTATAGCCCTCCTTAGCTAGCATCTTAACCTGTGTTACTGTGCACGGGCCAGCCCCAATAGTAGTTACTGCTTCAGCTTTGCCATCGTTGCTGAAGACCTGGGTCATGCCCAGTTTTATGCCGATAATACCTTGAATCATATCTTTAGCTACCTCATACTAAGCCACTAAAATGCTTGTTTACGACTTAATATCGATATCAACTCCTGAGGGCAGATTAAGCTTGGTCAAGGCGTCTATGGTTTTAGAAGTCATCTCCATAACATAAATAAGACGCTTATGGGTTCGAATTTCAAACTGCTCCTGTGAATCCTTATCTATAAATGGGGAGCGAATAACACTAAACCTCTGAATATGGGTTGGCAAAGGCACTGGCCCAGAAACAATAGCGCCGGTTCGCTCCACTGCCTCTACTATCTGCTGGGCAGATTGGTCAAGTATTTTATGATCGAAGCCCTTTAGTTTGATACGAATCTTTGGCTTGGGCATATAAAAAACCTCGCTAGAATTTAGTTAACCTATCTTCACGCCGATAGTCTTTTCAGTAATCTGAGCTACTAGTTCTGCCTTTAGTCCCTGATAGTGATAAAATTCCATAGAATGAGTGGCTCTACCTTGGGTTAGTGACCTGAGAGTGGTAGCATAGCCAAAGCTCTCGGCCAAGGGTATAAGGCAACGAATAATACACATCCCGGCGTGTTCTGTCTCGATAGTCTCAATGTGGCCTCTCCTTGCGGTGATGTCACCTATTATATCGCCCAGAAACTGGCCTGGTGTTACCACTTCCAGTTTCATAATCGGCTCAAGCAGAATAGGCTTGGCTTTAGCCACAGCGTTCTTTAGTGCCATCGAGCCAGCCATCTTAAAGGCTATCTCTGAGGAGTCAACCTCATGATATCTGCCATCGTAAAGGGCTACTTTTATATCAACCAACGGGTAGCCAGCAACTACCCCACTCTCCATTGCCTCTTTGATACCAGCCTCGGTGGCCAAGATAAATGACTTGGGTATAATTCCACCCTTAACCCGGTCTATAAATTGAAAGCCACCGCCGTGCTCCAATGGTTCAATCTCAATGTAGACATGACCATACTGACCACGGCCTCCGGTTTGTCGAATAAATCTTCCCTCGGCTTTCGCTGGGACAGAAATGGTTTCCCTATAGGCAACTCGTGGCTTACCCACCTTTGCCCCCACCCTAAATTCACTAAGTAATCTATTGACTAATACCTCCAGGTGAAGCTCACCCATGCCGGAAATAACCGTCTGCCCGGTTTCCTCATTGTAAGCTACCTTAAAAGTCGGGTCCTCATCAGTCAGTCTGTTTAGGGCTTCTATCATCTTATCCTGGTCAGCCCTGGTTTTAGGCTCGATAGCGATAGATAACACTGGCTCGGGAAAGCGGATTGATTCAAGAATTAGCGAATTGGAGGCATCACACAGGGTATCACCGGTAAAGGTGTTCTTAAGACCTAGCGTAGCTATAATAGCTCCCGTGTCTGCCTCAGTTACTTCCTCACGCCGATTAGCGTGCATTAATAATAATCGCCCAATGCGCTCTCTCTCACCTCGGGTTGAGTTGAAGACTTGTGCTCCTATCTTCACCCTGCCGGAATACACTCTAAAGTAGACCAGCCTGCCGACAAATGGGTCGGAAACTACCTTAAAGGCCAGTGCTGAAAAGGGGGCTTCATCGCTGGCGGGGCGGGTGACTTTGACTCCCTTCTTATCAATAGCCGTTAAGGGTGGCATGTCCAATGGGGAGGGAAGGTAGTTTACAATAGCATCAAGTAATGGCTGGATACCTTTATTCTTCAGTGCACCGCCACAGAGAACAGGTATTCCCTTGGTCGCCAGGGTAACCCGTCTTATGGCTAGTCTTAACTCAGAGGGAGCAATATTATCGCCCTCGAGATAAGCTGACATAATCTGATCATCGTCTTCAGCCAATTTTTCAATTAGTGCCTGACGAAATTCGTCACATTTTGCTTGCTCTGACTCAGGGATAGCTACCTCCATTGGTTCCGAGCCAGGTTCCACATCAAAGCTCCATGCCTTATACTCTAAAATGTCAATGATACCCTGAAATGAGTCTTCGCTGCCTAAAGGCAGTTGTATAGGCAGAGGTTTAGCCTTCAACCGTTCTTCAATCATAACCAGGCAGCGGTCAAAATTAGCGCCAATCCGGTCCATTTTATTGATAAAGCAAATCCGGGGCACATGGTATCTATCAGCCTGCCGCCAGACCGTCTCTGACTGAGCCTCAACCCCGGCCACAGCATCAAGAACTACCACACCTCCGTCCAGTATTCTCAGGCTGCGCTCGACCTCAGCCGTAAAATCCACATGCCCTGGGGTATCAATAATATTAATGCGGTGGTCCTGCCAATGACAGGTTATAGCCGCCGCCGTGATAGTAATACCACGCTGTCTTTCCTGCTCCATCCAATCCATCACCGCTGTGCCTTCATCTACCTCACCAATCTTATAGGTACAGCCAGTATAGTACAATATCCTCTCCGTGATGGTGGTCTTACCAGCATCAATGTGAGCGATAATCCCTATATTGCGTATGTGGTCTAGCGGAAAACTCCTGCGCACCTTCCTGCCCTCTGTCTTGAATGTTACTGATATTGGATTTTTTACTATAACATTAGACTTAATAATTGATAACCCCTTACCATTTATAGTGGGCAAAGGCTCGATTAGCCTCAGCCATTCTATGGGTATCCTCACGTTTTTTAACAGTCATCCCTTGTCCCTTTGAGGCATCACTAAGTTCAGCCGCTAACTTCTCTGCCATAGATTTACCTGTCCTGGCCCTAGCTGAATTCACCAGCCAGCGTATAGCTAGAGAAAGAGCACGGTCAGGACGCACCTCCATCGGAACCTGATAGGTGGCACCTCCCACCCGACGCGGCTTAACCTCAAGAAGGGGAGTGGCATTCCTTACCGCCTGTTCTAAAATGCTGACTGCATCCTTTCGCTCCTGCTGTTCCATAAGCTGTAGAGCATCATATACTATCCTCTCGGCAGTGCTTTTCTTACCACCCTTTATCACTTTGTTAATCACCCTAGCCACTATTACGTTGTGATACTTAGCATCAGGTGGTATCTCTCTTCTTGTGATTTGTCCTCGTCTTGGCATGTTAAAGCCCCTTTACTTATGCCTAAGTGCCCTCAACTGAGACTTTGGCTCGTTTAGCACCATACTTGCTACGACCTTGACGACGGTTAGCTACGCCATTAGTATCTAAGGCTCCTCGGACGATATGATACCGGACGCCCGGCAGGTCTTTTACCCGTCCACCTCGAAGCAAAACCACCGAGTGTTCCTGTAACTCGTGTCCCTCGCCAGGAATATAAGCTGTTACCTCCATCCCATTACTCAGCCGCACTCTGGCTATCTTGCGCAATGCCGAATTGGGCTTCTTTGGGGTGGTAGTCTTAACTTGCACACAAACCCCTCGCTTCTGTGGGGAGCCTTTCCCCCATTGCGTCTTATTCTTTAAAGCATTGTAGGTAAAACGTAGTGCTGGCGCTTTGGTTTTCTTGGTAACCTTTTTACGCCCTTTACGAACAAGCTGATTAATAGTAGGCAATTATCTTTCCTCCTAAGCCACACAATTTAAATGGATGAGCTTAGGCTCATCCATTTAAAGCTTATAGTCAGCGATTGACTCTCAAATTTCAATCTATCAACTATCAGCTGAATTAGCAAACACTAAATTATTAGTCTACCACAGCTAAAGGTTGGCTGTCAACAGGAGCTATCCCGACCTGAAATCAGCCATTAAAACGTAATGTTAGCTATGAAACTAGTAAAGTTATATAGGGAGTGGCTCCCATATCAGGGAGGTATTATTAACCAACTCTGTCATCATACCATACCCGACGCCACACCTAGAACTATACTGGAGCGGAAGACGAGATTCGAACTCGCGACCTCCTCCTTGGCAAGGAGGCATTCTACCGCTGAACTACTTCCGCCTTATTTTGGTGCCGAGGCCCAGAATTGAACTGGGGACACGCGGATTTTCAGTCCGCTGCTCTACCGACTGAGCTACCTCGGCACACAAGTTATTGTAGCTGGTAATGGTAGAGGTGTCAACCATTGCTATGGGTCCTCTCCTTTGGACAGAGCGTACCATACGCATCAGTGTCACCAGTGCGTCGGCACTATCCTGTATATGCTTACCTTGGGCTCTTCCGCAAAAAGTTCCTCGGACTCTCGGTATAGCCCTGTTCTCATACTGGACTTTTCCCATAACCTCCAATTCTCAACTGCATCCCAAGTGCTTACAAAGACGGCAATGGAATCATCTTTATCGCCAATCAGATTCTCTGCCCCTATAAAGCCTGGATATTGCATCGCATTGCCCCTGAGCTTCAGAAACATGGGTTGTATATCTGCACCTGGTTTCACCTTGTGTCCTTCAAGAACTTTTATCATTGCCATTTCCTTTCTGTTTCATCTCGTAGGTCAACGCTAGTACGTGCTTATATTACCTTAAAAACAGGACTTCAGTCAATTTCTTGCTGGGGCTGATACTGATGACTAGCAGTAACAAAACCTACATGTGACAAGTATATCATCACTCATGTTGGTGCCAATCACTTTTCGCTTTTTTATTTGACCCATGTCTGTAACATTGTGACAACGGTGCCTTATAAAACTTCAAACTGTCATGAAACGTTACGGAACGAATATATCTTTGGCCCATCTCCGGTGACTCCCATCTGCCCAATCTCATGATATGTAAGCTGTCTATACCTCTCTTGGCTAAAAGAGGGTTGCAAACGTTCTCCTGAAAATGTGAGGGTTACACGGTAGCCCCGTCGATTATTGCTAAAGAAGAACCGAACCTGATATTATCTGTATATAAAGCAAAGTTGCTTAAGTGGATAGTTACCTGGCGGAGAAAAATCTGATGACACACATTGAAGCTTTTGGTGGCGAGCTGACTGGAGCACTTAAGGGGCATAATGCTGATTATATAGAGGTGCATCTTGAAGAGAGCCAGTCTAGCCATATTACCTACCGGGGGAGAGAGCTGGAGTCTATTGGCAGAACAGTTGCTATCGGCGGGAATGTGCGAGCCTTGGTAAAAGGTGGCTGGGGCTTTGTCAGCTTTAACGACCTAAGTGAGATAAAAGGCAGTGTGGAGAGGGCAGTAAAGCAAGCCGAACTAGTAGGCAATGAAGAAAGCCAACTGGCCCCGGTAGAGCCAGTGGTTGATGTGGTATCAGCCGAGATAGATAAAAATCCAGTGGCTATCCCTTTAGTTGAAAAAAAACAGCTACTTGATGAATATAACGATGTTATCTGGCGCACCCCCCGAATACAGACCTCAGTTATTGGCTATGGTGATGGCCTCCAGAAGGTCATCTTTGCCAATTCGTTGGGTAGTTATATTGAGCAGCAGAGGGCAGACATTACCCTGCGCCTGAGTGCTGTAACCACCGAAGGCAACGAGGTACAGCAGGCAGGATTGAGCCTGGGCAGTAGAGGTGACTTTAACTTGATGCAGGGTCTCCACCAACAGATAGAACTGATGGCACAACACGCTGTAGAGCTACTATCAGCGCCACAGGTAAAGGGTAGGGAATATACAGTGGTATTAGACCCGGTTCTGGCCGGTGTCTTTGTCCATGAAGCCTTTGGACACCTGTCCGAGGCCGATTTTGTGTATGAAAACAAACGCTTACGTGAAATTATGGTTCTGGGCAGAAGATTTGGCAGTGCTGAGCTTAATATCGTTGACAGTGCTATTATGCCGGGACTACGGGGCAGCTATAAATACGATGATGAAGGGGTGCCAGCCACTAAGACCTACCTAATCCGGGAAGGTATATTAGTCGGACGGCTCCACTCCAGAGAAACTGCTGCCAGGATGAAAGAAAAGCCTACGGGTAATGCCAGAGCTGTTAGCTATCGCTATCCACCTATCGTTCGCATGACCAACACTTATATTGAACCAGGGTCAGTCTCCTTTGAGGACATGATAAGTGACATTAAAGAAGGGGTATATGTCAAGAACTGGTATGGCGGCACTACCAGCATGGAGATGTTTACCTTCTCGGCTGGTGAAGCCTATATGATTCGTCATGGCAAGCTTGCCGAATCACTACGACCGGTAGTACTTACCGGCAATGTGTTTACTACCCTGATGAACATAGAGGCGATTGGTGATGACCTGGAGATGAATCAGGGTGGTGGTTGTGGCAAGGGGGAGCAGATGCCCCTCCCTGTGTCTAATGGTAGTCCCCATATCAGAATTGGCCACTGTTTAGTCGGAGGCAGCTGAATGGAAAATATCCTGGCCCAAGCCAAGAAAGTAGCTGAGGAAGCCGAGGTATTTATGGTCTCCGCAGAGGAGACACCAGTTCAATTTGAAGCCAACCGGCTGAAGCATATTCAAAGCAAGCAGAGTAGCAGTGTGGCGCTGCGTATTATCAAGGGGGGCAGGACTGGCTATGCGGCTATGACAGGGCTAGACGGTAGCCAGGACCTGGTTAATATGGCAGTGGAATCAGCCCAGTTTGGCAGGCTCGCCAAGTTTGAATTTCCTTCCCTGGCTTCCTACCCCCCGATTGAAGTCTTCGACCCGGCTATAGGGTCTGTATCCATAGAGGAGATGATTGAGCTTGGTGAAGAAATGGTAACTAAAGTTACCAGCCACACCCCAGATATCGTCTGTGAGGCAGGGGTGACCAAAGGTATAGTCTCAGTCAACATCATAAATTCCCGCGGTGGGCAGACGAATTACCGAAAAAGCATTTTTAGTCTGGGTATCGAGGGAACCCTGATTCGTGGCACCGACATGCTCTTTGTTGGTGAAAGCCAAAACTCTTGCCATCCTCTACTGGAGACTAAGGCAGTAACCGGGGTGGTGCTCCAGCAGCTTGAGTTAGCCAAAGACCAGGCCTCAGTGCCAAGCAAGCCACTGCCGGTAGTATTTACCCCTAATGGGGTAGCTAGCGCTCTAATCTCACCCCTGATGGTGGCTTTTAATGGCAAGACAGTTCTTGAGGGGGCTTCACCCGTCGGTAATAGACTTGGTGAGCCGGTTTTTGATAAAAAGCTATGGCTGTACGATGACCCTACTGTGGCCTATCGCCCGGGAAGCCGTCCCGGTGATGATGAGGGTGTGCCCAGTCAACGAACCACTCTCATTGAGCAGGGGACGGTAACCAACTTCCTTTACGACCTGCAAACCGCTGCCCTGGCCCGTACCCGGAGCACCGGTAACGGCAGTAGAAATCGTGGCGGGCTGCCGACTCCTTCGCCCAGTGCCTTTATTATTGCCCCGGGCGACACCACCTTTGACGAGATGGTAAACGATATAAAGGAAGGACTGGTTATCGAGCAACTTATGGGTGCTGGACAGGGCAACATCCTGGGTGGTGATTTCAGTGGTAATGTCCTTTTAGGTTATAAAGTGGAAAGTGGTAAAATAGTAGGTAGGGTTAAAGATACCATGGTTTCAGGGAATATCTACCAGGTTCTTAAACAGATTATAGCTATTGGTAGTGATGCTAAATGGGTAGGTAGCTTTCTTAACACCCCATCCCTTTACTGCCCCGGTTTGGCGGTGGCTAGTAAGTAATAGATTATTTGGTGAGGAGGAGGTTGAAATGAAAGAGATTTTAACAGATGAATTAATAGATATTGGAGTGATTACCAGTAGGTTCATAAACAATTTGGAAGACCTTAGGAATTTTGTTTATAACTTGGCACCTTTCGCGACGGCATATGATGATAAAGCAAACGAGATTTATGAAGGTATAACCAGTATAGTACGGAAGGTTCCCAAAATTCCCGGGCAGGAAAAAACAATTGAACTAGATAAGGAGAAAGTGGAGGGGGCTGCCAAGGATATAGTATCTCTTATAAAATCAAGAGTAGCAACTCGCTATTTGCATCCTAACCAGACAGAAATATTATATAAGACTTCTTTTGTGATGCTGATTAGCTATTTTGATTATCTGATGTCCGATATTATTGGGTGCTATTACAAAACGTTTCCTGGTGCGTTGAGGGGTAAAGACTTATCTATTTCAATTAGCGATTTGAGAAGGTGCGGTGATAAGGATGAGGCTGTTGACTACATTCTGGGCAAAAAAGTGGATTCTGTTTTATATGGACCTCTGACTAACCAGTTAAGTTTCTTCAGTAGCGAGTTTAGAATAGGTCTCAATAAAGGAATTGTGAAGTGGGATGCAATTAATGAGGCGGTGGAGAGGAGAAATCTTATAGTTCATAATAGCGGAATAGTTAATAGGAAATACATAACTAACGTTAAGAAATTAGCGAAGGGCATAAAACAGGGTGATGTTTTAAGTGTTGATGCCCGATACTTGAAAAATATGCTTGAAGAAGTGTTTCTTGCGGGAATAGTGCTCGCGGAGAACTGCTGGAGAAAATGGTTTAAAAAGAAAACAGAAGGTGCTGGTGATATTTTAGTTAATGAGGCTGGTAAAGCAATTCATTGGAGAGACTGGAACCTTGTTGAGAGGTTGTGTTTGTACGCCAAAGGAATTCCTGAAAGTGATGGAATAGATATGGATACGATTGAAATTTATTATT
>SDBU01002163.1_pt1 | contig 26739 bp, 24 predicted proteins | sample 2277071 | NCBI WGS metagenome assembly SDBU01 (sample SAMN10397929, study PRJNA504765) | marine sediment metagenome | isolation source: marine sediment core GS08_GC12, 126 cmbsf | place: Arctic Ocean: Gakkel Ridge, Loki's castle | collected 2008 | reverse complement strand
CCAACCCCCAGCCCAACCTCTTTGTCTCCACCGACGCAGGCGCGACCTGGGAAGAGGTTCCCGATGTGGACACGGTGTTTGGCGGAATTGGGGGACGCGGCCTGGTCTTAATCCCACCGGCACCGGCTGCTGCCGCGTACACCCTCTACTCCGGCTGTGACCCTGGTCTCTGCCGCAGCCTGGACGGGGGCCACACCTGGGAGCAGGTGGAGGGCGCGCCGAGACCCAGCTCCAACAACCTGTTCAACACCGCCATGGTGGCCAACAGCGACGACCAGCGGGCCAGGCTCTACGTTGGCACGCCCGGTGGGATCGCATCAGGCGCCGCGGAGCTCGCATCGACGCGCGAGACGATCCCTGGGCTGGGTGGGTTGTTGGGCGGCGGCGTGTATCGCTACACGGTGGCCCTCAGCGAACGGTATTGGGTGTATCTGCCATTGGTGCGGAGAGGGGGCACGCCGTAGCACACCTGCGTCAGCTTTGTAGGTGGGGGTGCGCCTAACAAGGACATCAACCGGGTTATGCCCAGGCCGTTAACAATAACGGGGTGTTGCACAAGTACTTTACGGGGCTCTTTTCGCCCGCCTGAAAAGCTCCGGAAGCCGCAACTTGTTGCGGAATGGCCTGAAGTACAGAAGCGACGTATTAAGATGCTTCGTGGTCATGTAGCATTTGGTAGTCATCATGAATTGCCACAGACGTGTGTATACTTTACGATTGTTCGCGAACCTGTCAGTCGTGTCATTTCAGTATACAACTACATTTGTGCGGACCGTGTGCATCATTTACATAAAGAGGTGATGCAAATGGGTCTGAGTAGGTTTGTAATGTCGGGTATTACAGGTGAGACTAACGATGCACAGGTGAGACAGTTGTGTGGAATCGATGGTGAGTTTCCTCAAAAGCCGTATGGTAAGATGCTTCATCCATATGGCTTCTGCACCGAGGATATGTTCGAGCAGGTACTTGTTAACTTCAAGGAACATTTCGTAGTTGTTGGACTCACTGAACGGTTCGACGATACTTTGCAGCAACTTCGTGAAAGATTGTCATGGAGAGTTGGATCGTACGTACGTAAGAATTCTGTACCCCCACGAGCGCCTGTTACAGATACTGATAGAGATGTTATCAGAGAGTACAACCAACTCGATGTGAAACTGTATGAATATGTGAAAGGAAAGTTTGATGCCCCACCTTCATCTTGGTTGCGGTACGCGTAGGCTACTTGGATACATCCACGTAGACTCGCGTAGTGAAGTCAAACCCGATGTGGTAGCAGATGTAACAGATCTACACCACTTCTCAGATGACTACGCAGATCTCATCTATGCGTGTCATGTACTGGAGCATGTTTCCAAGCCCGATGTAGGACGTACATTAACAGAGTGGCATAGAGTGCTCAAACCTGGAGGAGTCTTACGTCTTTCAGTTCCAGACTTCGATGTGATGGCTCGTCTCTACCTCGAGGAGGGTGTGCACCTAATACGTCTCCTGGGGTTGTTATATGGTGGACAGGACTATCAAGGAAACGCTCACCACAGTACGTATAACTATGAGACACTTGCGCATCGTCTCGCAATTGTAGGATTCCATAGCGTACGACGTTGGCGCCCGAAGAAGGTCCTCCCTAAAGGATATGACGATTACTCATTGGCGAAAATCAATGGGAAGTCGGTAAGCCTGAACATTGAGGCAACAGCAAGATGATATCGATGGTAAGCGGTACATACAACCGCATTAAGCTACTGCAGCGCATGATCAAGAGTGCTCGTGCGTCTGTTGGTACCTTAGCATACGAATTCGTTATCATCGATGGTGGCTCTACCGACGGTACGATCGAGTGGTGCATTGCACAACCCGATATCGTACTCATACAGCATGGTAAGCTACTAGGAGCGATTAAGGCTTACAACGATGGATGCTACAAAGCTCAAGGTGAGTACGTCGTGATACTAAACGACGATGCTGTTGTAGAAGGTAATACGATCGGTCGTGCCTATCAATTCATGCGCACTAACCCAGATGTCGGGCAAGGAGCCTTCGGTCATAAGTACCAACGTCGTGGTAGTGATAAAACACATCCATGTATACAGAAGGCATATGGATACGTCTACGGGCAATGTAGTATGATACGTAAGTGGCTTGGTGACTGTGCCGGTTGGTGGGGCGAAGGGTATCACACGTATGCGGGTGATACACGACTATCAATGCGTCTTTGGGAGATGGGTTGGAAGGTTGTACCCATAGAAGGGTGCGCCGTAATCGACTTCGAGCATAACGACGCGTTGCGACAACATAACAATACCATAGGTCGTGGTATGGGTGGAACTAATACTCACAGAGACTCAGTGATCTTCCATAAGAGATGGAAGGACCGACTCCCAAAGCCTGTAGCGTGGATCTCACATCCAGTCTCGATGGTCGTCGAAAAGGCTGTAGATGGAACGTTACGCACGCTTCGCTTCAAGGCAATGAGTGCTAAGTTACCTGAGCGTACTGCACTGATCGATGCGTTCGCACAGTATGGTCCTACACGACAGGTGAATCAGGGCGTTGAGATGCAACAGCATGGTGACGGATTTCAATCTCGCGCCGAGGAGATCATATCAAAGTTCCGACCGGATCTGGTTTTGTTTCAAATACAACGTGACAACAACATTCAGATTGAAACCCTTCGACGTATACGGAAGGCAAATCCCCATACAACGTTCGTCAACTTTGATGGAGATAGTCACAGACCACTTGAGCGATTCAACTTCGAGATTGCGAAGCTGGTAGACCTACAACTGATTATCTCACCGACGATGTTTCCTGAGTACATTAAGAACGGCGTCACAAACGTAGCATATTGGCCGATTGGAATCGAAGATGAGTATCTACTCCCAGCTAGCCGGGGCCCAGAATTTGATGTAGACCTAACCTTCCTAGGACACATGTACGGTATTGGAAAGTTCTGGGAGGCAGAGAATCGACGCGATGTGGTCAAGGCTCTAGTAGCAGCCATTCCAAACACCGCAATACTTGGCAACGGCTGGCAACGTGTCGGAATTAAATCGAAGCACACATCCGAACAGCACGGTGCCAATGCAGAGCGATACCGGATGTCGAAACTGGCATTGAGTATCAGTCAGGCATCACATTTGTGGGGCTATACGTCAGACCGACTTTACAACATCTGTGGCACAGGATGTGCGGCACTTGTGCAACGATTTGCGGGCATGGAGGCACATGGCTTCATCGATGGTGTAACTTGTATAGTATGGGCAACGTTCGATGAGGCTGTTGCACAGGCCAAGTACTACATCGCTCACGACGAGGAGCGTGAAAGAATCGGTGAAGCGGGTAGGCAGTTAGTTCACACGAGGCATACGTGGGGTAGTCGGGTTGAGTCGTTGTTCGCAATGCTCGACGGATTGGAGCACAATGTTTAACTGGGAAGGTCAAACAGTATACGTTATAGGTGGCGCGGGATTTATTGGTTCGCACCTCGTTAAGTTCCTATGCGTCCTTGGTGCTGACGTTATCGTACTTGACAACCTTTCCCGTGGAAGGTTGGCAAACGTTGATACACGCGCCACGATTCGCAAGTACGACTTGCGGTACGCCATCCCTACATTCCAGAAGGGTGCGGTGATCTTCCATCTGGCCGCGAAGGTGGCTGGTATTCATTACAATGTCAGTCATCAAATGGACATGATGCAATCGAATCTCATAATCAACTGGAACGTAATGGAGGCCGTTCGTTGTACTTGTGATCTAAACAATCCACCAAAGGCCTTCATCAATATATCAACCGCATGTGTGTACCCGCATGACGCGTCAATCCCAACGCCAGAAGACGTGGTGGGGGTGTGCAACCCTGAACCTACCAACTTTGGGTATGGAGTAGCCAAATGGGTAGGTGAGCAGCAAACTAGATACCTACATGAGGAGTATGGTGTTAGTACTGCTACGGTAAGATTCTTCAACGCATTTGGTCCGAGAGACTATTACGATATGGCAACCAGTCACGTCGCTCCGGCATTGATACGTAAAGTCATTGAGGGGAAGGGTCCCCTCGTTGTGTGGGGAAGCGGTCGGCAGAGTAGGGTTCTTGTCGACGTACGTGATATTGTAAAGGCGTTAGTTCTTCTGGCTGAGTGCGACGAAGCACTTGATGCAAGACCTATAAACATTGGTCACGCACGTGAGATAACAATAGAAGACCTAGCAGATATGATCATAGAAGAGTGTAGTCCTTGTAAGCCTATTGGTATTGATTTCGACACCAGTAAGCCTGAAGGGTACCCGCGTCGGGCTGCAGATACGACGCGGTTGATGCAGTTGATTGGATGGGTTCCGGATACCCCAATTGAAGAGACTATACGTGATATGGTCTCCGACTATTACTACCAAAGGAGTATGGGATGGATACAGCCCCCCGCATCTCAATAATTACACCACTTAAGGTCTCTGATGATCGTAGTATGGCGTGGGCCATTGAGTGCTTGAAGAGTGTTCAGGCACAAACAGTCACCGAGTGGGAACAGATCATCGTCAACGATCACTCTGAGATGAGTCTTGATCCACTTCGTGAGTTGTTCGACGATCCACGAGTTATTGGCTTACGAGCAGAGAGTACTGGTGTATCACCTGCACGGAATCAAGCAGTCAGTGTTGCTAAGGCTGACTTGTTACTTCCAGTTGATGCAGATGATTTGTTGCCTCCCAATTCGTTGGAAAGATTCCTATATGCATGGGATCATGGAGGAAGCGTCGAAGGTATCGTGTACAGTGATGTACATATGTTTGGTCCAGATTACCAAAAGCACTATAGTCCTCCTGAATATGATTTCATGAAACTGCTTCACAGTACGATTATGACTGTAGCATGCCTACATCGTAAATCTGACTGGCGTCGTGTTGGTGGGTGGCGGCACGATCTTGATAGTGGCCTCGAAGATTGGGACTACTGGTTGACTTTAGGCGAGCAGGGTGTTTGTGGCTTCAAGATTGCAGAGACCTTATATCACTATCGAAGACACCCATTTGGTAGATTGGGTAAGATAAGAGCAACACAAGGTGGGTGGGAGGCTACAAACCAACGAGTCAGAGATTTGCATCGCGATTCGTTCAACGGCAAGTTTGCACCCAATTGTTGTGTATCTAAGGGTACAGTTCAACCGCAACCACTACAGGGACAATCACGGGTTGTCGCACGAGCACAAGCAGTTGCAAGAGGAATTCAGGTGGCGCCAGGATTGACACGTGTGATGTATACTGGTCATAGACAGGGAGGGTTTGGACTGAGGGGTATTGTATCAGGAATACGGTACAAAATACTAGGAGCCAACCAGCCTGTTATCAACGCAGCGACTGGTGCTATTGGTGTCGATCCACGAGACGTTGCAACGTTTAAGCAGATGAATCACGGAATGGACTTCGTCGAGGTGTAGGAGAGATGGGCTGAGGCGGTGGTGGTGGATCCGGTGGATCCAAAGCTGCAGCACCAAAGTTTTCACAACCTTTGGTGCAATGCAAAGACTTCGAACAGATTCAATACGTAGGACAACGTAAGGGATCTTTTGGAATGCGCGGACGCATGACAGGTGCACGGTATAAGATACCCGGTGCAGGTGGATTCCTCTACTGCATGGATAGCAATTGTGTGGGTATGGATCCTAAGGATTCGGCATGGTTGTGCAATAAGGGTGCCGCCTCACATTTTAGGAGGGTGAAGAAGTGAAGCGTAAGCATACAATGAAAGAGTGGTGGGAACTGACTGAACAACGAATGCAGTCGTGGAGGGGTCTTTATAAGGATCTCTTCTCTGAAGGCGATCTCGTCTTCGACATTGGTGCCAACCGTGGTGTCAGGACACTCACGTTTCGAAGCTTGGGTGCTAAGGTGATAGCTGTCGAACCGTTGTTTGTAGCCGATCCAGCGACAGTAGCCGAGTTTCCTTGGATGTTCAAGGATGATCCATCTGTAATACCAGTACCCATGGCAGCGTCGGCAAGGGTGGGAATGGCACGCATTCACGTTCAAAAGAACATACCGTACATTTCATCTATGTCGGTCGATTGGATGCAGAAGAGCGTTCACAGCAATTTCTATAAAAGGGTGAATACGCATGTAGTTCAGGTGCCGACTACAACGCTCGATGCATTGATCAAGGAGTATGGTGAACCCGCATTCATCAAGATCGACGTCGAAGGATACGAGAGTGCGGTAATGAAGGGCTTGCACACACCCGTGAGAGCCTTTAGCATCGAGTTCCATGAGGATTGGTTGCGTAATAGTGCCTTTTGCATGAAGCATATGTGTAGTCTAGGCGCCTATGAGTTCAACTATGCACTCAACAATACAGGTACCTTCGTTTCGAACTCATGGGCTGCATCCGATATAGTGATGTCTCATCTACGTAAGAACCTCGAAGAGCGGGGACCAAAGTCGTGGGGAGATATTTACGGGAGAAGGAAGGATGTTAGTCGATGACGCAAAGTGTATGTGCAATAAGTGTATGCGCAGCAGTTATTGTGAGACACAACGTTCTGTCGTATACGTTCAACGTGTAGTGTCTCAGATGTATCCAGACGTTGCGACAGTCGCAATCTTTGTAGCTAGGTGTCAGATATTTACACCTAAGGAGAGTCCCGATGGCCATCTCGAACATCCAGACACTACTGCCCCTGGATGAGTATGCACGTATTATGGCCATTCCTGGTTGGCTGTTCAATCAGGTTGTACACCCCGCAAGGCCGTTGCGTGGTAATTGTGACCAAGTGTGGTTACAAGGTGGATACTTCTCTGATCCGAATCGAATCCTTGGTCGCGACGATGTAGCTCAGGCAATTGCCACTGCCGAAGAGCAAATCGCTGCTCGCTTAGGTTACTGGCCGGAACCAGTCTGGATCTGTGGAGAAGAGATTCCCTGGCCTCAACCGAAGCGTGGTATGCAGATGGTAGCCCCTACCCTAAAGACGAAGTGGGGTTGGGTACATCGTGGTGGAATGCGTGCGATTGATCTCGTACTCGAAGATGCCATTGTAGTCTATACGGATGAGGATGGTGATGGTGTCTTGGATACTGCAACCATCACAGTTATTGGATTGTACAATCCACCAACGAGTGAGTGTGAGATTATTGTAGTTCCCAGAAATATGGATCCTGAGAGTCGTGAGTGGCGCATTCGCCCACTTACTGTTTCAGTCGATTCAGTGACTGGTGACATTACAATAACAGGACCACGGTGGTTGTTCGTCGAGCCAATCGTGTGGAGGACCATTGCTAGTGTATCATTGGACGACGATACATCCTTTGCTACTAGAGTGGATGTATATCGTCAGTACAACGACCCCCAACAACAGGCACAGATCGTATGGGACAACCCCGGAGACTTGTGTAATACATCGACGGGTGTTTGTGTAGAGACGTGTCAAAATGCATGTCTTACCGTAGTAAGTAGACGACCTGGACTTGTTACGACGACTCCTGCAACATATAATACGGGAGTCTGGACTTACCAAGCGTGGCTTAGGAATGTGTATCCCACAAAAGCGCGACTGTGGTACTTAGCTGGGTACGATGGAAGATGGTGTCAACCATGTAATCAAATGGGTGCACGTCTTAAGGAAGCAATCGTACGTCTTGCTAACGTCTACATGATAGAGCCCCCCTGTGGCTGTGGTGTGACTGAGGCCCGATGGAAGCGGGACAGGGAGGAAATGTCTATCGATTCGACTGATGTGGTGACGGCGCAGAGTACGTTTGGGACTACCGCGAGAGGGGCGATATTTGCCCTCTCAGTGGTGAATTCGTTACCTAAGATGGGTAAGGGGGGTTAAAATGGCTGAGGACTTTATTACGTCTGCGGAGGGGAACTTCTTTCAACAGACAGAGCGTGCGAACCCATTCGGTTGGCTCACTTGTACGGGTGTAGGCGATATCGATATTCCTTTGGGAGATCGGACGCCGCAGTATTGCCAAGATCCATTGAGCTCTGGCAAGTTCAAGATCGTGGACTACATCCGTGGTGAGCCGGGCGCTGGGACGTATTCTCTCACGAAGCCGTTGAGCAAAGTAGCTAACTGGCTTCTGGAACTGGAATGTGACTTTGTAGGTCGAATCAACTGGGTGTGTCGTGGTGTCCGGCAAGATCCACGAAACTACGAAGTTGCAGTTCTGATGCTCGACAGTGGTGCAATCCGTAAGGGGATTCCGGCACCAGTTGCGATGGCAGGTGCTGATGAGGCACGTGTCAACACGAACATGGACGTGAACTTTAGTTTGCCCATGGTGTTGTATCATCTAGCATGGGCGCAACAGGAAGTCACCAATACGGCGGATGCGTGGGCGGTTTACTTCATGCCTCAAAGGTGTGAGGATCGTTGCGGCCCTGCAAGGGGGCTGTGCGAGGTAGGTATTATCGGCCTCGATGGTCCTGGTGCGTACATATACGAGGCAGAGATCAAGAAGACGCTCAACGGTGGAGCTGATTGGGATGCAGCTCCTACTGATCCATACACGTGGGGTGGTCGTACAGAAGCTGTGTACATTCTTGAGACTGTCTCAGGTAGACGATTCATCGTGTGGAGGGGTGAACCTGTCATTCCACAACCCGCTGAGTGTTCATACAGCGATGATGATGGAGTAACGTGGACCAATGTAACAATTGGTGCAATTGCTCAGCAGGCGGTCAACGATGTGACAGTCGCCGGCGCTATGTTCCTCATCGCCTGCACAGATGGTTACATCTACTCTTCGGAAGATCAGGCAGAGACGTGGAGTATACAGGAAGGTGGTGTTGAGACGGCAGAATCTGTGCGTGCCATAACAACATATGGTAACGCGGGATACGCCGTTTGTAACGGCAACATATTCCTATTCACCTCCAACGTCCAGGCCGCATCACCAGACTGGGCCTCAAGAACAGGTCCTGCGGTGGGATTCGATCTCCTATCCATCGATGTCAACGATAAGGGTCATATCTTCGTTGGAACGAGCGACGCTCGGTTGTTCCGTTCTGAGGATGAAGGCCTAACCTGGGCTCTAGTCATCGACTTCGGTGCAGGAACTATCGATGACGTCATGTTCGAAGAGAAAGGAAACTACGTCGGTGCCCTAATCTGGAACAACGCAACGCCAGTGGGTGCTGTATATCGTTCGGAAGATGGTGGTGCTACATGGCCACAGATCGCGAACATGCCCACAAATGTCGGTCTGAACGCGCTTCATATGTGCGATCAGAACACAATCAGTGTTGTCGGTAACGCTGTTGGAGGTAGCACGTTCATCGCTAGGACTACACACTAAGGAGTCTGAAATGCAATCTAAAGACGGGTCTCTCATCGTTGAAATCACACTATCGACTGGTACGGTTGTACGTTGTCAACCTTGTCCTCCGTACGCACTCGGTGATGTGTTGGATTCGTTGGAAGAACCCCCATACCCGTTTGTTGATGTTCCCTCAATTGCTGGAGGCTCTCAAAGCCATCCAGCATTGAGGGAAACTCCCGAATTTCAACAGTACGTGAGGGACATGGCAAAGCACAACAAGCAGGTTAAGATCGAGCTTGAGTCCTTTGCCCTTCAACATGGTGTTGTATCGTGGAAGTTTCCTGGAAGCGATGAGTTCAGTAGCGAACCACCTGATGGATGGCAAATGCCACCGTATATGGTTCAACGTCATGGACTTGAGACATCATCTGATCCATATGAGTATCGTATGCAGTTCATTAAGCATGGTCTGATACTCTACTCTGAGGACTCCATAGCGATCGAGGAGGCGACGAGCAAACCTTTCAAGCCTCTAAGTAACGAGGAAGTTACGAGTGCGATGTCCCCTTTCGACTCCGGAGACCCCAAGGTGCAGCTGTAGTTCCGTTCAACAAGTTGCCCATGTCTAAGTCGTCAGGTGTGTCATACTCAACGGTGTATGAAGAGTACAGTACAGCGTTTGAATGGCGAATCTCGTTACTCGATTGGTTTACGTTACCCCGTAACGTGCGTGTGAATATGGTTGCTACCGTACGTGCTCGTGGATTGATCGAATACTACGCAGCAGGAGGAGATAATGAGTAGCGCACCACCATCGGCTGGTGGCGGTAGTGGCGGGATCCCCTCTATCAACGTCCAAACCAATATGCTCTTGGGGCAGTTGCAGACTCAAGTGAGTCAGCAGGGTCGATTACTGCAACGTGCACAACATGCTGCTAAGTTCTATGCTACACAGGTTAACACAGGATCCAGGCAGAATGCACGAGTAGTACAATCCTCAGTTCAAACCCAACTACGCTCATTGCGCCAGCTTCGATGGAACATAATCACACTAGCGTTTGTATTTCGTGCAGTAACGCAAACGATTAAGGGTGCGTATGAAGGTTGGAAGGAAGCTGCTGAAGCGCGTGGACTTCTTCAAGGTGTACAAGCTCTCGCTACGGCATACGGTATAAGCTTGGCTAGTATTGTTGATGATCTACAAAAGGTTGAAAATGGCACCCTTAAAACGTCGGAAGCAATAAGAGCCGCACAAGGTGCTTTACTCATCGATCAAGGTCGCTGGGCGAGTAGGTACGCTGAATTGTGGGAATCGGCAAAGGTAGCTGCTGTTACTGGTGGTGGTGATGTCCAACAAATCTTCGAGGGACTTCTAACTTCACTGGAATCTGGAGACGCTAAGTATACCGACTCCAGAACAAAGATCTTTGGATTGACTGAAGCAGTGCAACGTTATGCAACAGAGGTTGGAGCATTAACCAATAACCTCAACAAACAAACACGTCAGCAAGTCATACTCCAAACAGTTCAAGAACGAACCGAAGAGCTGCTTGAGGCTGGCGCCCAAGAAGCTTTAGATTCAATTGCATCCATCAACGCATTGGGTGCTGCCTGGGATCGAGTTACTGGTGCATTAGCCGTTTCGGTCGACCTTAGTGGTCTTGTTGCCGTACTCAATACAGCAGCTCAGTCAGTTGCGTTTATTGTGTCGGGTATGGCGGCGTGGGTAGAGCTTCTCAAGATAGCTACTAACATTAAGGGAGCACCAGATGCGTCAATGGAGGAGCTCCTGGATCAGATTAGAGATGTTGGGTTAAGAACCTTCGAAGCTGTAGCCGAAGGTATGGGCATCATATTTGAGAAGTCGGAACTCGTAGAGCAGGGTATCGATGATATAACCGAGTCGATCAAAAAGCTGTCAGACGAGTGGAAGACTGCTGAGTCTCGTGTAGAGTCGTTGTTGAAAGCGGAGTTAAGCTTCCAACGCCGACTCGAAGATATGGATATCTCACGTGGTCGCAGACTTGAGGACATCTCCAGAGACGCAGCAAAGAGTCTTGAGAAGATACAAAAAGACCTTCAAGATCGTATCGAGGATATTGTAGATAACTCAGCCCTCCGTCGCCTTCGCTTATATGAGGACTACTTAGCTCGATTAGCGAGTCTCGAGGCTAAGTTCGCACTCAACGTCGAAAAGGCTCGTGCTGACTTAGCTGAGCGCCTCATTCGTATCGAACAACGCTTCCAGGATCGTATACGTCAGATTGAGTTCCAATTCGCAGATACCATATTCGATGCAATCTCGAGACGTGATGCATCTGCGGCTCTACTCGCGACACGACGTAGGAATCGTGACTTACAAGAGGCTCGTCGACAGCGTGGGCAAGACAGATCAAATACGCAACGTGAACACCAACAACGTCTACACGAGTTACGACAGAATCTTGAGTTGCAACAGGCGGAAGCAAAGAAGTCGTACGAGCGACAAATTCGGGACCTAGAAGATTCCTTAAAGAACCAACGTGATAAGGCAAAGAAGTCTCACGACGATCGCCTTGAAGACTTAGAGGCCCGTCTTAAGGACGAAGAGGAAGCCCTCGAGCTTAGTCTTGAGCGTCAGCTAGAAGATTTGGAAAGGTCGCTCCGCAAACAGAAACAAGATATCGAGGCACAATTTCGACTTGCGCTGGCGACTGCTCGAATACAACATTCGGCTATTGAGAGTGAGGCGTTACGACATGTACAACGCATGACTGCAATCTATCAACAGTTCTACGGTCAAGGTGGTGCTGGCGTACCATTCTCGCCATTCGCTCCTGGAGGGTTTACACCATTCAACCCTGAGGGCGCACCACCATCCATTGGTGGATTTACACCATTTGACTTACAGAGAACTGCACAACCTGGGACTACTACAACCACAGCACCTACACCACAGGACACATCACCTAGATCGGTTGAGCATGTTGTTAGTGGTTCCGTACAACAGCAAGTAGAAACAATCATTAGTCAAAGCATTGGAGGATTCGAGGGGCGCATCGGCGCAGCTATCAGTGAAGCACTTCAGGGAGTCTTACAGTGACGATAGATGTAAGGATAGCAGTTGACGGCGTGGTGGCCGGTGTAATCCGTCCCGACTCACTAAACTGGGCACAGCCCCAAAGGCTCGGAACCGATGGACAAGGAAGTCCTGTGCGCGGAGCCTACTGGTCCTGTCGCCTGGGTTTTAGTCGGTTAACGACCATACAATTCAAGACGTGGTACGACGCCTACAACGATGGTCAAACGCATACTGTAAGACTCCCGCATCCATCTCACGGTCAACCTATTGACTACACATGTTATGTCTCAACCTTTACGCAACGAGTGAACACTACAGACCCATTGTTGGCTGCTGCGTCGGGTGTTGACATAACACTCACAAAGATACTGATAACATTATGACACCTGCAATTTCCGCGGGAGATCTGTCACTGTTACGTAGCCGTCCACATACTATGGAATGGTTCTTAGCCGTTGCACCATATGGCACCGCAACGTTCACAGCACGAGTTGATGACGGCGGAGCTGCTCGTGGTGATATGGCTATCATATATGACACTGACGTTGGTGAGGGTACTGTCCTTAGTGGTATGACATTGTGGGTAGGTAGTACTGCGGGTGCCTACGATATGGGTAAGGTGCGCATCCGTTCCATCAACACTGGAGCCAATACACTCAACGTAGCAGAGAACGACGACATTGAGTGGACAGATGATCTACATCTTACCTGTCCAGGTAATGAGGGGTTCTTTGAGATCTGGGGTAGATACCAACGTATAACTGAAGCCGGCGGCGTTGTTACGTTCTACGAAGACTTCGACGATACATTCACCGCTCCCGCAGATACCGTACTACCTCCCAAAGCCAATGCTGGACCACCAGTATGTGCTTGGATCAACTCGACCCTTGGTTACGTTGATGTATCGTTTGTAGGGGACCGCAGCTTTACCACAGAGATAGGTGCCGCGCTTGCGACGTACCTCTGGGACTTCTCCGATGGTGCCATCCAAGTCGGCACAGTTAACACAATGGGGTCATGCGCGGCCCCCGTCGTAGTTAGGTTCAGCACACCAGGTTTCCGCTACATAAGCCTTACTGTGACCGACGATACGGCGCAGGCGCGAACCCATATAGTGCGTGTGCCAGTTTGGATCTTCGAAGAAGGTGTGGAAGATCCGTACACGATGGCTGAGATCAAAGAACAGTCGTGCACACCCTCCTCAGGCTGGACGTGTCGCTTAAAGGTATTCCAAACGGATACCGTAGCAGAGGACATCATCTATAACTTCCCTGATGGTGCATTGGTAGTACTGTTCACTAAGACAACGTACGGCGGCACAGAAGATGACGTCGGTGGCTTCTGCTTTAGGGAGAACATCAGGTTCGTTGGATGGATCGAACAGGAGACACTTAGATTCGACTTCGATGCTGGTACGGTTGACTTTGACGCTATCTCACATGACGGCATACTCCGTCGTCTGCCGGGTTTCCCATTCACGTTAGAGCTCGTAACAGTTGCAGCAACCGATTGGTATGAGATGGAAAACCTCAACGTGGATCGGGCGTTGATGTATCTCCTCCGCTATCATACTACTGCTACACTCGTCTGTCATGTGGAGATTCCTGGCGAAGCCAATACCCGCGATATTGCCATTCAGCCGTTTACTGATGGCAGCATCTACAACCAAGCCCAAGAGGACCTTCTCGCGGATGCGCGTTGCTTGTTGCTTTCCGATAGGCAAGGAGTCCTACGTGCGACACGTGATCCACAGTTTATGGATGCGGGTGATCGTGTAGGCGTTGGGGTGGTGTGCACGCTGTTACAGACCAACCCGAACAACCAAGCTGACTGGATGAACACTCTAGATGAGATTCATCCGCATACACCTCCAGTAGGTATGGTACGATTGGGAGGCTTCTCGGGTACGACACCTTTACTGTCACAAGCTCCTGGTGACGCTCCACGACAGCAACAAGCCGTCATGTCTCTGGATGGTATGATACTACAAGATCAGGCTGAAGCAAATTTGTGGTCTGGTCTGGCTCTCACAAAGGCAAATAGTCCGTTCCCGAAGGTTCCTATCGAGTTGTCTGGTAACTGGCCTGTATTTGATCCTGCTTGGCAGGAGTACGTAAAGCTCACGACGACTGATGCCCTTGGACGTAATGTGTGGACTGCTGAAACGTTTGTCGTTCGTGAGGTACAGTTCAGGTCACATCCGACTGCGAACGCTTCAGTAACTCGTCTCATGTTGGAGATCGAGAATGAAATCCTCTCTGGTGAGACACAAGTAGTGCCGGTAGCACCACCACCCGAGCCGCCGTTGCCACCGCCACCACCAATACCTCCGCCGTTGCCACCCCTTCCTGACTTGCCCATAAAGGCTGCAGTGAACGTCATTTGGTTTAAGATCGGCTACACCAATGATTTGTTGAGAAATCACGTTAATAGTATTGCAACAGCAGGTACGGGTGGCTTTGCGTTGTTCGATACAACTGTTGATTTTGTATCAATTGGTGTTGCTATTGGCGACGTCGTCGAGGACCTTACGACACACGCACATACGACTGTGACAGCAGTAGTTGGTGCAAATCAATTAACGTTGAATGCTAACATTGGTTTGGCGGCGGCGTCTACCTATCACGTCGCTGGTCTTCAATGGGTTGACATTCAAGGAATAATGACTGGTGCAATCATTCAGTTCAAGTATGTACAGACTGGACCGTCAACCTGTGGTGCTTGGTGTTTAACGACTGACGCCGCATACTGGACGGCTAACATTTTAACTCCATCTCCTACTTGGACGGAGATGATTACCATCACGACGATTCGAGCTGCGGTTGGCTACGTTGATTTTAGGTGTGCTATGCGTGGCATGGCTGTCTGGACATTGAACCCCGCCTACATGATCATCAACTTTTCGATGCGTGACCGAGGGGCTGGGAATACACGCGGTTGCGTCTTCACCTCCAACACTGGAGCTGCCTGGGTCTATAGTACATTTCCAGCGTCCATATTCAATAACAAAGCATCATACCATGGAATTACAGTAGATCAGTTGACAGGTGCTGTGTTTGTTATTCGTGGTCAAAACTCATTTCCAGGTATGTATGTGTGGCGTTCTGTTGATAATGGGGCCAACTTTGCTCGAGGTACAAACATCGTTGCTAACTGGCCGCACGACGACAGTGTAGCTGAACTGTTGCGTCCGTACTCAGTTGGTACGAGTCAGTTATTTGTACAGGTCCGTGAATCAAGTACTGCGCCTGGTGTGTCGGCTGATAATGGAGACAACTGGGCATTGCTAACCACTCCAGTTGGTTATCAGATATTGCTTGATTTGGGAGGATTTACAGTTCGTGGTGGATTGACTGGTTGGTACGGAGATGCTAATGACATCTTGTGTTCGAATTACGAACTAATCGCAGGTACTGTAAGGGTTCTGATGCGCAGCCGTGATGGTGGAGGCACTTGGACACAGATTGCAAACGAAGAGGCTCTCTTCAATGGGATGCCAGTTGGTTGGTTGGCGTCCGATCCAATTGCGTTACCGCCATCGATCTGGCCGCCTGATGAGGATGTAATGATTCTATCGAGTTGGGCAGCTAGCGGTCTTGGTGCTGTACATACTCAGCGTCGCCTTTTCTATACCGATGACAATGGTACTACTTGGATGAATAAAATGGGAAACTGGTACGCGGTATTTACGACGTGGCCAAGTGGGACCCGTGAAGGTACTGGTGTTTGTGTTGGGTTACCAAGGATAGGTAACAATGCTTAGCCCAGCCGACAAGATTCGAATACAAAAACGACTCGCACTTCATCTGGATGAGCGTGAGCCTCAACCATTGAGATTTGAGGCGTTAATTGGTGATGGAACTGGTGGAGATCCACGGGTTCCAAATAAACTGAACTACGTATTCGTACGTCGTACGGGTCGAGGTGTTATTGAGGAGTGTCTCAATACACGAGTAGCAGCTCGAAACGATTTGCCAGTCATAGTCGGTTATAGTCATGAACTGCCTGCTGTACTACAGGTGTTGGCAGGTAAGTGGGAGCGTATCGCAGAATTAGGTTCGTACGCTTACATGCCTAGTCATCATCAGGCCCACGAATTTCAAAACGAGTTCGGTGGAGATGACGTTACATGGATTCAGAGTCAGCAACTCTTACCGTTGCTAGCACAACCTACCAGTCCTGAATCTATGACCGTAACTGTTTATGAGGGGTTATACCCGTGGCTTGCGGGATGGCACTACTTCGATGGAGACGTATCTCCATCCTTCGTAGGCAGTGTTCCAGGAATTGCAGGTGAGGGTCGATACTCCCTACTTAGTATTGATGGAGCGACTGAGACCCTTCAGATTACAGATGGTATAACCTTCCCCGCCTGGTTGCCGCCTGTTGATTATGAAGACATGATACCAGGCCCGCCAGCCGGTGCTATTCCCATTGTGGCTGTATTCCTACTATCTGGAACAACTGAGATTAGTTGGGACATAATGTGGGATGCCCGTCTATTTGCCCAACCGACTGGTGGAAGTGTTACACCAGCCCCACACAACCTATTAGACACGACAGTCCACGGCGATACCGATACACAAGCCCCAACTCGTGGTAGCTTAGTCATCGCTAATGCAACGCCGGCATGGACTAAACTAATCCATCCTGGTACTGCTAATAGGTTCTTACAGAGTAGTGCTACCGAACTGGCCTGGGTTCAGAGCTTCACAATTGATGACAATGCGGCTCTTGCTCACGCAGTCTCGGACGTTGGTGGTATTGAGTATCTGCGATATACTACGACGAACGTTCAGCCAGAGGTGCGGTGGAATGCTGGCGGTGCGGATGTGGACTTTGTGTGGGAGGCAGTTGGTGTTGATCCGGCGCTGTTCGTTCGGGGCAGTGATGGGTTCATTGGCATCAACATTGCAGCACCCACCAGCCTATTGCAAATAGGCGGTGCCGGTACTACTACCATCCGACTCAGCAATACGAATGTTACACACGGCGTGACAAATGTGCTGCCTACTAATGTAGCTGGCGCTTTTGGGCTACTCAATGCTCTTACTGGCGGTGCACAATTCCTCGGAATCTCAGATGCTGATACGCAGCACGGACTCCAACTAAGGGGGATACTGACTACGGGCGCCACTACTGGAGCCGCTTTTTCCATATCCGCTACCAGGGCCAACGGAATCGGCACACAAGCACTTACCGCAACGCAATTCGCCTTTCAGATCGTAAACTTCACCTCTAACATCTTTAACATCTTGGGCGACGGAGATACGTATTGGGTCGGCGATAGTTCTGGTCTGCTCTTTGGTTCGATGTATGCCGCTGCTGAGATCATCGTACCTATCGCAGCTGCCAACCCTGTCGAGGTAGAGAATGCAGCGCAGGACGGTTGGACGGCAGGGGAACTCAACGGCGTGACGTTCCCAGGCGGTGGAACGGAGCATTACTTGACGATCACAAAGCCTGGTCGTTACGAGATCCTTTGGAGCATGTCGATTCATATAATTGTAGGGGCTGGAAGTTCCATTCACGGCGGTGTCATGATTGACAATGTGGCAGTGCGTGACAACGGTGAAGCCCACAGAGACATTGCGAATGTCAATGATACTGGAGACATGGGATCGCCTTGCATCATCGATCTACCTAACGGCAATGAGGAAATCAGTTTGTGGTTAATCAATGATAATTCGAACAATGTCCATGTATTTCATACCACCGTGACAGTCAAACAAATAGGAGGCACATAACAATGCCATTCGATGCATTCTTTGATGCAATGTGGGCGAAGGCAGAAGCGGAGGTCATACCATGAATACAGTAATCACTGCTGAGGAGGCTAAGGAACTCATTAAGGCGGATCGTGTAGTACGTGCAGAGAGTTGTGGTAAGGAACTTGACAAGATCCTCAAGAAGTACAACTGTACTATGGACATTACAACCATCATACGGGGCGGCAACATTGTGCAGAAGCTGGACATCATAGCCAACTAACATGGAGGATAACAACGTGGACAAATTCTGGAAACTGTTCGAAGAGTCGGTCATTGTACAGGCGCTTATCACACTTGGCCTAGTCACAACTGTGTGCTACCTGTTTGCAACTGGTCAGCCAGTTCCTGAGTTGCTGAGTTACTCACTCATGTTGGTGTTGGGGTACTACTTTGGCTCTAAGGCACAACTGGCAATCGGGAAGCACGCTACACCTCCCAAGTAGTTTAGAGGTAGTCCGACAACTCTCCCCAAGACGGGCCAATCTCAACGTCTACTTTCCACGGAACTTGTGGGAATAGGCGTTGAGCTGTTTCCTCCATTACAGCCTTCGCGGTGCCAGCCGCCTCGTCTATACGCCATTTAACCACCTCGAAGAGGATGGAGTCGTGAACCGTTGTAATGATCTTGGCCTCGTCATTAGTTATGTCCCGCCTATACATATCCGCCAATATGATCAACGATTCCAACGTTAGATCGCTAGCGGCTCCTGCAACGACGGCATGAACTGATGCCTTACGGGCGTCCTCGATGTTTATAGGAGTGATGAGTGCAAATCTACGACGCCTACCTGTAGGACCTTCGACGTAGCCATCATCGTACAACTTTTTGAGTTGCTCCCGCTTCCACTCACTCAATCTCGACATGACTCTGTTGTACTGTCGCACGAACTGTCGTGCTATGTTGATGTTCAATCCGGAATCGGCTGCGAACGAATACTCCGTCCCGCCATACAAGTACGAAAAGTTGAACATCTTACATTGCACACGTTGTTCCTTTGTATAGTTCGGACCATACATCGCAATGGCTACTTCGCTGTGTAGGTCTCGTCCGTTGCGATATACATCCAGTAGGAACTCATCACCAGATAGACATGCTGCTACACGCATTTCAGCCTGGCTGTAGTCTGCAGACATTATCACGTAGCCCTTAGGCGCAGTGAACAACCCTCTCACGAATCTGCCCCATTCAACGCCTGCTACGACACCAGTTCCAGGGCGAGGAATCGTCTGGATTGCTGGATCTCGTACTGATAAACGCCCCACCTCTGTGCCATATACGAGGTAGTCTGGATGTACTCGATTTTGAGCCCCGACTAGTGGGAGGAGATTGTCTACATAAGAGGATCGTAGTTTCTCAAGGCTCTTCCATTCTCCATGCATCCGTAACCACTTGAATGCTGAACCATCTGGTGACAACCTTTTCATGATCTTCGCCCTGGCGGGTGCTGATGTAGAACCCTTCTTGAAACCGCGACCACTTACCTTAGGCATCTTATAGCGGTCGTACATGATGGCTCCAACCTGTTGCCATGAGTTGCCATTGAACTCCGTACCACACATTTCAACTAACTCGTTGTGTGTCTTCTCTAAGGAGGTGTGCAGGCGTTTGGAGAGGTCAACCATCTTAGCTCGGTCCACATGTAGACCATCTAGCTCCATCTGAAGTAGGGGTCCTTGACTTTCCATTAGGGGCTTCATGAAAGGCTTATCGAACAAACCTTCCCCCGTAAGCCGGTGCTCCAACCTCTCCCATAGTCTGAGGTTACAACAGACATCGTACGCACAGTATCGATACAGATGCTCTCTTGGTACCTTACCGTATCGATCGTTACGACTGTTCAAGTATCTTTGCACCAGTCCCTGTTCGTAGTCAGGAATGTCGAAGAACTGATGCAACAGTCCCTTCATGGCATGACGTTCATTCTCGTTGAGCACATAGTGTGCAATGAGTGAGTCGTACGTACAACGCACGTTATGCACACCCAACTGATGCTTCATGAACCTCATATCAAACTTGAAGTTGTGCCCCACAATCGGTATGTCAGTATCGAATATATCAACCAGCAAACCCCGTACTTCATCTGTGTAAACCAACTCCTCGGGTATGACCCAAGCAAGTGTTGGTGATACTGCGATTCCAATACACAGTATCTTATCCTTACGCCAGTTGATCTGATCCGTCTCTAGATCGATGCATATGACCTTAATTGGAGGATCGTACGGAACGAGATCACTCAAAACACACCACAACTCATCAACATCCTTGAGCACTGCGTGTTTGATAGTACTGAGGTACCCCGGGTCGTACGGACCGTGAGCAAGTTTGGTCAAGTCTGACACAAGATCGTCAATGCGACTAGGTGCGCGCAGGATGTACGCAGGATGCCACATAGGTAGAATGTTCGCTGTCCCTTGCGTGTACCACTTCCCACGAACGGATCCAATCTTCTTTCCGCCAGGAACTAGTATTGATGCCGGAGTAGAGCCGAGAACTCCAATAGGTACACCCGCCTTGACGTAAGGGAGTAGTTCCCTCTTTAAGTGTCCACAGCATGCCTTGATTGCTGCAGGTGTGATCTTGTTGTTAGGCGGACGACATAAGACGACGTTGGTGAAGTAGACCGTATCAGGATCGAGCCCAATATGTCGCATCACGTTACGAAGCAACTGACCAGACTTACCTACAAACGGTCTACCCTGTTCAACCTCTTGACGTCCAGGAGCCTCACCGATGACTACAGCGTTGGCTCGTTCTGGAGGGGGACCATATCCAGGGACGAGGGGCTGTGAAACGAGCGGACACTCCGCGCAGCAAGAGCCAACAGCTTTCGCATTGCCGTTATGTTTACCGTTGCTATCCATGCTATCTCCTTCCATCCTTCGCCACCTATATCGATGTTCCAATCAGATGCTCTGAGCGTGTACTTCGTATTGAACTCGCACGTAATGTCTCGAGTTGCCAATGCATAGGGTAGAGTGGAGTCCACACCTTGAACCCACTTGAAGTCACGTGCGACTATCAACGCCTCAGTCAACCCATACCACATTCCCAGTAGGTGCGTCTCAGGGAGTTTAGGTAGGTTATATTCCATCCATGCCAAAGCTGCCCACCTTCCGCCCCTGAATGTCTCAACTACCTTAGGCACACCCACAACGATCGGGATTCGCCTACGTTCCGCACTCGAGTACATCGTATGCAGGCATTCGCACCACTCGACCAAGTTCGCGCCATGGGGTACAATCATGACTAATGGTGCGACTTGTGAGCACTTGTCAATGTACAACTTGAACAGTGCTAAGGTCTTTTCCTTGTCTTGGTACGCATCGGGACAGACAATGATCGAAGGATGTATCCTGTACGCCACTTCAAACAGGGCGCGTATGTTGGGCGCGCCCGTCTCGATCACGCCGTTGTCAAGTATGGTGGTGTGCTCCTGGCTTTTTCCCCTAACGTCGAAGAACTTGTACAACTCGTCGTTGTTAGCGTCGTTTAGCTGGTGTGCTTGTACAAGATGGTACGTACCCTTATCGAGGTGCGGATACATCCCTACAGGCATCACAGGTGCGAACTCCATTATTCTTCCTCCCGTCTACGTACCATCCGTGTCACACCTGCAAACATGCGACAGTAGTTGAGGATGTCGATCAGCTCCTCTTCGATCTCATCCCAATCAGGACCATCAGCGGACAGCATCTGCTCGACGCGATTGGCCTTCTTGGAGATTTCCTGCATGAAGCCCCAAGGCCACTTCATTCGCTTCCAGACTGGCGACTCACGATCGTACATCTTGCCCTTCGCGGAGAAGATGCCGTTTGCATCCTCAGTTATAGCCTTGACGTCTTTATACCACTCGTCGAGCAGTTTCTTGAGTACCTTACGTTCCTCATCAAACAGTAACATGTCATCTCCTTATCAGATTGAAGAACTCCTCACGTGCGTTGGGCTGTGCTAGGAATACACCTCGCATTGCGCTTGTTAAAGTAACGGCATCAGGCCGCTGTATGCCTCTCATACCTACACACAAGTGCTTCGCTTCAATGACTACCGCAACACCCTTCGGTCGTAGTTGCTTCTCGATGTAGTCTGCAATCTGGGCAGTCAAGCGCTCCTGTAGTTGTGGTCGACGAGCATACCAATCAACCACTCTCGGGATCTTGGACAACCCTACAATACGTTCATGCGGTAGGTAGCCTACATGTACGTCGCCGAAGAAGGGGATCATATGATGCTCACACATTGAGAAGAACCTAATGTCTTTCATAACGACTAGGTCCATCATATGCTCCTCATTAGGAAACGTAGTGAACTTAAACGGTGTGGCGTCGTTGCGTGTGTAGAGAAACTCATTATACATCCGTACAATGCGTCCGTACGTCTCCTCAGGCAACTCAAGATGCATCAGGTCGAAGAACTTCTTAAGTGCATCCTCGGCAAGATTGAGTCGTGGATTAGTCCTAGCCATTACTTCTTCCAACGTGTTGTATCCTCTCACCATACCTTCCCTTTCAGCCATTACCTCGTCGGCTATTTTCTCAAGATCTACTGTCGGCATTATGCCTCCACCGTGACGGAACACTCGGGGCTCTCCCACACCGTCACGATGATGTTTCCTAGACTGTCATGATGTGGATTACGGTCAATCGCGTTCATGATACCCACATGAATCAGGCCAGCAACCATTTCCGCTGTGGGCATACCCATGTGCTCATTCAAGACAGTATGGTCGAACTTATCGACGACAGCCTTGACAGCACCGAAGTCGACAAGCATCCCCGTTGGTGGTAGTACGTCGACCTTAAACACTATCTCCACATCAACCACCCAACGATGGCCGTGCATGTTGGCACACTTGCCGTCGTAGTCAGGAAGGTAGTGCGCCGCATCGAAATGCCTACGAATGTTGTATGTGTATCTCATTTCACTCCTATTGCCTTATGAATTTGATAACTGAGACGCCACTTGCTCTTGAACTTGGTCTCTGTTAGGAAGTCGACACACAATTGTGCCATTACTGGATCGTTGTCTACAGGTTGGATGTTTATGAGCACGCCGGTACCATCGTACTTAAGTGCCACCTCCAGGTCCGCCGCTGATGTGATGACGAACTTAAGCTCGTCTCCAACCTGTTCGAGTTGTGCGTCGATAAAGAACCGTGGCGGCTTCGGACTGACAGTCACCCAATTGAATGGAACGTAACAGGGATACGTCCCGTTCGTCTCCACATGCCAACGCTTGTTGGGTATCAACGGGACTAATTGACTAAGGTCCGCACCTTGCAGAAATGGCTCACCACCCGTAACGCATATGATATTAGGAATGCGTGGCGCCAACTCTGCGACCATCATAGTCATGGAGTAGTTCTTAGCCTCAGCGACGCCACCTACAGGGATTGCTTGAGGAGTGTCGCACCATGAACAACACAAGTTACATCCCTGCAACCTGAGGAATGTCATTGCTACTCCAGTCCAAGCACCCTCACCCTGTATGCTATCGAAGATTTCGTTAACATACATTATACTTCGTCGATCCACAGATTGTCTGGAACGATTGGATCACGAACACCTGCATCAATGAACGCATGGATGCGCTTGAGACATGAATCGCACTTCATACACGGCTCCTTGGTATCGGCATAGCAACTACGAGTCAGATGCCATGGTACATTGAGCAACTCACCCATTCGCACCACCTCAACCTTGGTCAGCATCTGTACAGGCGAAAAGACTCTCAAGTCTGGTATCCCTGTATAGTCATCGATGCCACGACCAATCGCCAGTGTCGCGGTACGTCCTGCAAGATGTAGGAACTTGAGCTTACAATCAGGGTAGTCAACGTCGACGGAATTCCAACCACCAATGATCATATCTGCCTCTATCTCGTATGCAATTGCCGTAGCATGTGCAATGAAGATGAGGTTCCTTGCAGGAACAAACGTCCTCGGTAGGCCATTAGGACGCTTTGCATCAGGTGCCAACGTATCATCGTGAATCGTCAATGCCGAGTCTGCAAAGATGTTTATTGGAGGTGGTATCATTATACTGACGTGTCGTGACTCACCATCATAGCTGGCCGCGTTCACGTAGGACATGACATCATGCACCGCAGACTTCTCATACCGTGCGCCTCGTTGATTGTACGAGAAGTGTACAGCGAAGATTACATCTGTCTCCTTCAACGCCCAGAACAGTGCCGTAACACTATCCATCCCACCACTGAGCAGTACAATCGACCTTGGTTTACTGACTTTTTGGTCTTGCACGTGTAATCCTCCTTGGTTTGAGCCTCTCCAACAACTTTTCCAACTTGCCCATTGTTATTGTGTGTCGAGGTTTCGATAGGTTCTGTTGATTCAGTTTGCACACCTCCAATGATGCCCTATATCTGTCATACATCGACCGATTCTTGTTGATGGCGATCAACGCCAGTTTGACTTGCTTCTTCTTGTACATGACGTACGGTAGCATATCGCGTAGGAAAGGTTCAGCATGACTGGCATATGAACGCCACTGCAGTACATCAGACTTGGTCATGTACTGAGTACCACCATAAACCTTGTACAGACGTCGTACATAGGTATAGTCACGATTCGCAACTGTAACCTGTACGCTTATGGACTCGTGTGTTAGGGAAATCGATACTGAGCCATCGGCGTCGAAGTATCCCGCAGCGTAGGCACAATCCAACTTACTCATCTTCGCTCGTCGCTTCGTCCTACTAACTACTCGTCGACTAGACATCTATCATCACCGTAGTTGTTTTGAATGCGCTGGGTATGTCAAGACCCGAGTCATACGCCCGTTGAAGATGTACGCCATATGCCATGACACTCTTTCCTTTCAATTCGAGAACCTCAGGATCGACTATGTAGTCGTCGGTCATCTCAAGTAACTGACCACGAATGGCGCCCCGCGTAAGGGTCTGCTTCCATTGACGTGCCTTCTGAGCTGCGAAGTATTCGAACGCAGGCGTCAATTGAAACCATAGCACACCACCATTAAGCATCCACGGAAACGAGCTCGAAGAGCGAGCCGCAGCATTGACGACTATTTCAATGAACGCATCAGCCGCTGTTGGTGCTCTACCCAGCCTCGTCGAGTATACATGCTCCAGGCATTTTGAAAGTACTTCAGGTCCCTCTTTAGGTAGGAAGTCAATGCCATACGCGAGCATGAACTTCGAGAACATCTTGACTCCGAACCAACAGACGGTTAGGTTTCGTCGGATGCGCGATGGGAGGGCATCAGGGAAAGTTTCGAACATTTCCTCCTCAGCCTCGTCAAGGATGGTACCAAAGTCTGACTGTAACGTGAACCGTATGTATGCAGGTGCTATCGCATCAAGCTCGAGAAGGCTCAGTTGCTGGAACGCGAGCCACGCTTCACCACCCTCTTCAATTGTGCTTGGAGACATTTGAACTGCCACAATACGTTCAAGCGCAGCAGGGTCTTCAAGCATATCTTCCCCGTCAACACTAAATGGTGCTGAGAGGGGGTAGTCCACTGTTGTTTGATCTGCCCGCCCGCGTGGGTCACGACCTGTATCGTATGCCAGAAGGACGTATCTGGTGAAGTCAGTCGCCGACATCGCACGGAACTCCGAAAAAGCGATTGGAGAAGCATTAGAACTACCCAATAGCGTAAGCGTGACAAAGCGCGTCGTATTAGCATCATAACTGCGTTCCTCCTCATAACCCATTATAGGCTGGAAGATCCTCAGGATTGTCGTGGTCTTTCCGGATCCCCTCGTTCCGAACACGTTAAGCACTGGAAAACGATACCCCACACTCTCCAGAGCCGGTTTGAGCGCTGTAGCACAGAACCATCCAAGTATGGGCCATATGACGTGAGGTGTGTTGGCTGCCGGTAAATATGTAGCAACTTCAAACAGTAAATCCTTCGTGACCGACCCTTGTGTAAGAACGATCCGAGGCGTCTCACGATCTGGCTCCACGTAGACGACAGGACCAGAGCTATCTGACCAAATCGAGCCGTCGGATGCCAGAACACAGTCATTCGCAACGAAGAACGTCCTGTCGTCTCCTGGTATCGTATGTCTACCCAAAACGGAGATTGCATATGCATGCGGAATGTCTCTCTGTTGTAGCTTGGTGATAAGGTGTGCAAGTAATGCTCGAACATCTGCGTCCCTCCCTAGCCATACCCATGCTGCCTTCGGTAGGTGTCTATTCAGTGCATGAACACCCGCGAACGCCGACCGAGGCAGTACAACGTTCTTCCAAACGAAGTCCGTACCGGCGGCTGTGATGTTGCCCATGACGGAGTCATCACCGTTGATGGCTTCCAGCAACAGCGTCGGATCGAACAAGAAGGTTGATACTCGTCTCGACCCTCTAGCTGTCTTCACGTAGTAACCATCTTCGCCTTCACTGATGCCTGTCTTCGTCTTCACCACTCTCGGTGCAGCGCGTGCCTTTTGGATGGTGTGGGCTAGATACCGCTTGCCATCCACCTCGGGATCTCTGTATTTGGTACCACATCCTTGAACCTTAAAGATCGTCAAGATGTCTGAGTTGGATAGTCCTACCTCAACACAAGCCTTGACGATCAACCAATCCCGTTCGCTACGACTCTTACACCCTTTCTGACTACCAGTAATGATCCTATATACTATCTTGGGCTCGAGCTGTG
>SDBU01002162.1_pt1 | contig 26740 bp, 22 predicted proteins | sample 2277071 | NCBI WGS metagenome assembly SDBU01 (sample SAMN10397929, study PRJNA504765) | marine sediment metagenome | isolation source: marine sediment core GS08_GC12, 126 cmbsf | place: Arctic Ocean: Gakkel Ridge, Loki's castle | collected 2008 | reverse complement strand
CAATAGAATGGTAGGGTGATCCTGCCATCTGGACATTACAACGGGTGGTTGTTAGTGTTAATCCACAAACAAGGTTAAGGATTTTAGCACTATTCCCAAAAGCTTCAAAAAAATCACCCATTTGCATTAAAATAACTGAGTCTGGACATTGTGTTTCAAATTTTTTATACTGTTTTATTGCCGGTGTTTCCATAGTAAAAACCCTTTCAAATAAGTTAATATTTTCAGTAAAAAACAGTTGCTCCCGAATATAGAGTAGGCATTCGGTAAGGATCACTTAATAAACAATTTTCCGGTTTCTGTGAACTCATATTCGTTTGCTTCGATTGTCTCGATTATAGACTCTTTGTTCTCATAAATACATTCAGCTAAAAACCACGGTGTGTGCATCCTTTCCATTTCAACAGCACATTGCCAATATGTGGACTGTTCGTTCATTGTGTTGATTTCAAACTGTATTTGATCGCTGATAGCTTGCTCTTTTGCTTTGTCTGATAATTCGCTGAAATCGTAAACTTTTGTTCTAATTGTGTGTATTCTCATAATTCTGATCTCCGTTAAAAGTTATCATTTATTGCTACTATTAGTATACAATGCTATCGGCATTTGTCAACAACAAACTTCAAAGTTTTTTCAAGGGTATTTATAAAAGTATATTAGACAGGGCATTACAAACGAAAATTTTTTTCATTATATTGATAAAATAAGGGGATACTATTTGATATGACAACAAGTTACAACACAAAAATAATGTACAACATTAAAATGCTTAAAAGAAGGCACTTATACACTTCATCTTCCTAATACAGTAACAAATGGAATTATTTTTGGAACAAGTATTTTTGGGGAATAACTTTTGATATTACCTTATCTTAACACTAATTATAAAAATATTATAGGGATAATAGTAAATGTAGATTACCCAGCTTAACATAATCCTATATATGGCCTTATAGCTCTATACCCAGTAGGCTTTTTTTGGTTGAAGGTAAGTCGTTGCAGTATCAGATACCATTCCCCAAAATATCACCGAACATGGATTATGCCTTTTAATGATATATGGCATAAGTCTTTACATAGCAAAGAGTTAACCGCTAAATCAGGTATTATGGAAATGTTACACATTTTAAGAAAATGGCCTAAGTACTTGCATAGCATAGACATACCAATAAATCAAGACAAAAAATTATTTGATGGTAAACACTGGTAGCCTGGCCGCAATGCCAATTTGTAAGTGTAGCCTAAAGGCTTCTATCTTTTTTCATAGGGGGGCAATTTTCTATTTTGAACCCCCGCCCCCATGAAAATTTGGGGGTATGCCCCCCTGAGAGGGTGGTGCTGTGTGAGTCATATATCATCTATTTATCTTGTACCGGTCATTTTCCCCCAAATATGAATCCTGACAACCATAAACAAGACTTCAAGTATCCACAATACAATCTTTTTAGTTTTATGCTTGACATACAACACACAGCCCTTATATCCTCTCTATGTGCTCAAATATAAAATTTGAATTTATGAAAGGAAATACAAAATGGAAACTGAAGACAAGAACTATTTCAATGTGGGAGTATTTGGTGACTACTTTGTAGCTGGCACTGAGGGCAATGTCATCCGATCATTTGGATACATCACCCTGCGTATGAGAGTATGGGACAACTGCCAAAACTTAGCAAGGTTTCATATCATCCCAAATCTCTTAAGGGAAGCCGACCCTGAGTTCCAGAACATACGTAAGTGCGTGGTGACAAAGGTAAGCACATCAGATGGTGAACCTGTGTATAACATCCCCCTTGCATTCATGTCCAGAGAGGATATTGCTATGGAAGTCAAGTCCAACAAAATCCCTCTCAGAGTAGACATGTGTAATGATATTATTGAACTCAGGAAGAAACTACGTTTTGCACGATCCAATCCGACAGAGTTTGCAAAGCAGGAATCAAAGCGTATCAAATCTTACAACAAAATTGATGATGCTATGGTTCTCAACAAAGATGTCTTTGCTAAGATTAGGGAGAAGGGGAAGGACTTGTTGTCTGGTAAGATTGAACATAAACCCTTTGTGGGTGTTGGGGGAACACAGCAAGTAGCCAAAGAGGATATTACACAAGAAGCAAATAAAACTGTTGTGTCAGTTTTGCCAGAAGTTAAAATTGAAAACCCAAATGATAACAAAGAGCCAAGTGAAACAGATGTGTTCAACCTATAATGGATGACTACCTTGATAAAATTTTATGTGGTGGGGTTGTGGGCAGCTCCAAGCAGTGTGCCCATCCTATAAAGCAAGAACTTGCCCCCCTCACTACACCAAAGCCATTAACCGTTATGGGTTTATATAACACCCCTGTTATTGTTGAAGACCCTGTGCGGTTCCGTAATGATATTCAGACTATGGTTATGGCACAGATGCTAAAGGGTTTACCTGATGAGGAACAAATAGACAAAATAAACAATGAGGGGTCCATGATAGAGATTGCAACTATTAGACAACTTGTGAAAGCGGCTAATGGTGATTTGGACAGCTTCAAGTATATGATGGATAGAGTCCTTGGTAAACCTGTCAACCAGACCAACACTGTGAGTATGTCAGTCAGTTATGAACAGATGCTTAATGAGCTTGATCCTAATGAAGTTATAGAACCCAAACATGTTTTTTGTGAAGAGGTGTAATCAATGAATGCTTTTGATGAGTTAGTAAAAAAAATAAATGATGGTGAACTCACTTATGGTGATATGCAAAGGGCAGCAAGGGCACAGGTTAGACACCGTAAGGATTTACCCGAAGGTATAAAAAGTATATTATCTGGTGAAAGTCGTAGCAACACCGGGATATTATTTGAGATGTTTCAACCGTTTGCAGGAGTTATAGGGGCAATTGAACTTGCTTATAGGAGAGGATATGCGGCTGGTATTGGAGATTCTAATAAAGATAAAGCATAATGCCAACATTATCACAAAGACAATTACAAACGCACAACCGCCTGAAGGATGATTACCCATTCTATGCAAAGAATTTCCTGAAGATAGCAAGCAAAGCTGGTCCTCTTGTTGATTTTCATTTCACTATGGCACAGCAATACATACATGACCGGCTTGAGAAGCAAAAAAAAGAAACAGGAATGGTAAGGGCTTATGTTGTTAAAGCCCGGCAGATAAGATGTTCCAGTTATACCCAGGGGAGAATTTTTCACAAGAGTGCATATACCCCAAACATAAAATCATTTATACTAACACACAGGGATGATGCTACTGATAATTTGTTTGGCATGTCAAAAACTTTCCTTGATAAACTTATTGAACACACACCAGCAATGGCTCCTGAGATGATTTCAGCTACAGGTCATAAGTTGGTATTTAAGAATGGTGCAAAATATGGCCTGGGTACAGCAGCATCACCCAATGTTGGCAGGTCAATGACAGTACAGTTGTTTCATGGGAGTGAGGTTGCCTTTTGGCAATACGCAGATGAAATACAAACAGGTATTCTACAGACCATTGCTGATGTGCCAGGTACAGAGATTATCTTTGAGTCAACAGCTAATGGTCCAAGAGGTATGTTCCATCAAGGGGTGAAGGATGTACTGTCTGGTAAGAACAGAAAGTTTATTGTTATATTCATCCCATGGTTCTGGGAAGATATATACCGGACTGAGATACCAAAGGATATGAAATTTATTCTTGATGAAGAAGAACAACATCTTAGAGATACCTATAAACTCAGTAATGAACAACTTCTCTGGCGTAGAGATAAGATTATTGAGATGGGGGCTTTGTGGAAGTTCAAACAAGAATATCCTGCAAATGTTATTGAGGCTTTCCAGTCTTCTGAAGCAGCACTTATAAATCCCGATGCAATTGATATTGCCAGGAAGTGTGATCTTACTGACAATTCTGCACCTGTTATTATGGGTATTGACCCTGCATCTTCAAAAGACCGGCATCCTTTTGTTATCAGGCAAGGGCGACATCTGATTAAGGTATATGACCATGAAGCTATGGAGGGGACAAAAGCAACACACTTAGCAATCAATTATATCAAACAGCATAATGTTAGCAGGGTATTCATTGACACTACAAAAGACCTGAGTCTGTATGACCAACTAAGGGCATTGGGTTATAAGGATATGGTTATTAAAATCCATTTCAATCAAAAACCAAATGACTCTGACAGGTTTGTAAACAAGAGGGCAGAGATAATATATGCTGTTAAAGAATGGGTTGAGGATAATGGTGTGAATATTCCTGATGATGACAGTTTACACGCAGAACTATCCTGCGTTCCGCATGAGGAGATTACAGCCAATGGTAAGATATTCTTCATATCTAAAAAGCAAATCATAAAAGAGTATGGTATGTCCCCAGATATTTATGATGCTTTGGCATTGACATTTGCATATCCTGTACGCAGAGCATTGCCAGCAGGGGTGAAGAAATTTACAAAGGTCAAAGCACATAATAGTTCATCACCTATCGGAACAATTGCAAATCATCGCAGCAGACCAGAGAAGAAACAGCAACAGCAAAAAAAAGAACTAAACATTATTCGATTTAGGAGTGTAGGATAATGGGAATTGAAACTGGTACAGCTTTAGTTATACTGGGGTTGCTTGGTGCAGGTACAGCAGCAGTTGCAGCAGAACAACAGAGAAAATCTGCGAGTAAAGCAGCAGCAAAACAAAAACAAGCAGCAGCATTACTTGCTAAACAGAATAAAGATAAACTTGTTGTAACACCAAAAGGTATAGCAAAGAAAGGTGCAAGGGCGGCACTTGTGGTTGGTAGTCCAAGAGGGGTACTTTCTACTGAAGATCAAACAGCAACATCAGGTCGTGGAACTTTATTAGGGAATTAAAAACATGCCAAAACTAAATAAAATACAACAGAAGAAAAGAAGATTCCGACAACTGCAACAACAGAAAAGACCATTTGAGAAGTTATATACGCTCATAGCAAGATTTATTGATATGAGGGCTGTTCATTTTTCAGATGAAGGCAGGACTGCTGTTGTAAATATCATACCAGAGGAAATTGTAAATAATGATGTTAGCCACATTGCTGATTCATCTTCGTCTGCTCTCTTAGGTGCTTTGTGGCCTAATGGTGCAAACTCATTCAGGATTGACAGACACAGGACTATTCCTGATTCTGAAATGAACAAACAATGGTTCAAAGAAGTTGTGAATCCTGCAATGCTTGATGCTATGGATAATCCACAAAATGGTTTGCAGATAGCATTTGAGGAAGCCATATCAGAACTTAATAACTATGGTGTTGGTTCTATTAACATAAAAGATAACCCAAACAACCTTAATAAACCAGTTTCTTATTCATGTTGGGATGTAAAAAGTAATTTCATTGATGAAAATAATGATAAGTTTGTTGATACTGTATATAGGTGGTGGAACTCAGATGTTGGTGAGGTTGTAAAAGAATACGGATTGGAAAATGTCAGTACAAAGACAAGAGCAGCTTATGATAAAGGGGATTTTGAAGATAAAGTTCTTGTTGCCATCACAATAGAGCCAAGACCAGTGAAAGCCCAGAATGGTGCAGGTTCACTTGCTATGCCATTTGAGAGTGTTCATTTTGAATGGGACACAAACAAAAAATTAAAAGAAAGTGGTTTTGCAGAGTTTCCAGTCCCTACGGCAAGATATAAAAAGAAACCGGATGAGGTATGGGGTAGAGGTGCTGGTGGTCAGTCAATACCGGATGTTATTGAACTTAATGCAGTGTGGGAAGCATTAACAATCGCATTTGAGAAATTTCTTGATCCCCCACTCGGTCTTCTTGATGATGGTCGCCTTGGTGGTAGTGATGTTGATACCTCTGCTGGTTCATTAACAGTTTTCTCAGTGGATGCTATTGTAAACAATCTAAGTAGTATTATTGCACCACTATTCCAAACAGGTGAACCGAGTGGTGCTGTTGTACTTACTGAAAAACTTCTTCAATCCATATCACAACATTATATGCTTGATAGACTTCTTGACCTTAATAATCAAAATGAGATGACACTTGGTGAAGCAAATATAAGAGACAGTCTTCGGAGTGATTCATTGAGAAAAGTATATGCCAGAATAACAGCAGAACTTACAATCCCAGTTATTATACGAACATTCAATATACTTTTCCGTAAGGGACTATTTGGTGTGATACCAGGCAGTGAACAGGAAATGGAGTTTTTACTTTTAGGTAGAGATTATAACTATCTGCCTGATGACATTATCAGTGCCATAGTGCAGGATAAAGATTTCTTTGAGATAAGATTTATTTCACCAGCAGCAAGAATGTTACAGTCAGAAGAAGCTAATGGTATAATATCTGTATTGAAAGTAACTTCTGAAGCTGGTGCAGTATTCCCAAATGCTCTTGATTCATTTAATATTGATGCAATGCTTAAGCGGCTTTCTGAGATATTAGGTGTATCAATTGATGTTTTGAACAGCACTGAAACAGTACAACTTATCAGACAGATAAGGGCACAAAAAAATGAAACATTTGAAAATCTTGAGAATGCTGATAAAATAGCGGATATAAATATGAAAAATTCACAGGCAGCAGCCCAATCAGGAGTACAAAGATTATGAGTACAACACAAGTTATAATTGGTAGAGGAAAAAAGCAAATTGAAAAACAGGAATCAATTGTGAAACTTGACAATGATACTTTCAGAGAAAGTCTGAATATTGTTGCAGGTACGCAGGAAGGGCAGTATGTTCTTAACAGGTTGATGGATAACTGCGGTTTGTTGAGGTCATCCGTTATACCTAATGTAGAAGGTATCAAAGAAGAAGTTGTTCACTACAAAGAAGGCAGAAGGTCAGTATGGCTTTTTGAGTTGCATAACTATTTGTCAGTTAAAAATTTGAAAAACATTTTATTTTTAGACAGGAGAAAATTATGTCAGAACAAGAAACCAATCAAAGTAATGAAAATACAGAGCAAAACAACCAAGTAGATAATAGTGGTGTTTTTACATTACCGGAACAGTACAAGACAACACCATCACTTCAAGATGTTAAATCTGTAGAAGAACTATGCAATAAGCATGTCAATCTTGAAAAAACTCTTGGCAAAAAACGTACATTACTTATTGATGAAACATCAACACCAGATGAGGTTGCAACATTTCATAGGGATAGAGGTGTGCCAGATGATCACAACACCTATACTTCAATAAAAACAGAGGAAGGTGCTGATACAATTTTCTTTGATGCAATGAAACCTGTATTCAAGAAAGCAAATATGACAGCAAAAGATGTTGCTATTCTTGAAGCAGAACTTGGTCCAGTGCTTGAGAAGATTACAGGTACAAAGATTGAGGCTGATAAGGCACAGGGTGAAGTCTTTGATACTTTAACAGATAAGATTTTTGCAGGGACAAAACAGAACGATTTGGCTCAAGCAAAAAAACTTATGAATGCTCACACACCTGAGGGGTTAAAGAAATATATGAATGAGTTGTCAAACGAACATCTGGTTATTATGGCTTGTGTGATGAAGGGTGTCCGGGCAAAGTATATGCACGAAGACAACACAGACAGCGGCGGCGGTGGTGATATTGGCAGTGCTGAGGCCATCAGGACAGAAGGTAAAAAGCAAATTGCTATTGCCCAAGACCCAAAAAGCACCATGCAACAGAAGGTAGATGCCAAGAAAAAAGCCAATGAGTTATATGCTCAATATGATAGTATGACAAAAAATAATGAAAATAAATAAAAAAAGTGTTGACAAATGGAAATTTGTTAATATATAGTTGATTTAGTAATATGACGGGTATCATATAAAACATGTCCGTCTGATGGCAAACAAGGTTGCCTTATGGTATTAAAATGTGAATTAAAAGGGTTGTGTCCGGTTGTATTCGGGTATCATAACACTGACCATAGTGTATAAAATTTTAATAAGAACACTATTTCAGTTTCTATGAAAGGGAAGTAAAATGCCACAATCAACAGTGTCAACCCACAGTAAAACAATGTTCCTTGATATAATCCACAACAAGGCACAACAAATCAGAGCAAGACTAAAAGGGTTTGTCCAAGTCATCAAAATTGCAGGTAAACAGACAATGTATGATGGCCTTGGTACAGTGGAAGCCCAAGAAATTTCTGGTAGGTTCCCTGAAGTAACATTCAGTGATATTGAACATACCAGACGGAAAATACCTCGGCGTAGATTTGCCGTTGCAATTCCCATCGATGAACGTGACATCAACGACATCATGCAAGACCCGGAGAACATGTATGCTACAGCTATCATCAGGGCAATGGAACGTGTCTTTGACAGGGTAACAATTGAGGCATCATTTGCTTCCGTGTTTACTGGTGAAGATGCAACCACAGAGGTAACAGCAGCTTCAGATGGTGTTGCCACAGTAGATGCAACTGGTGGCTTGACTTACGACCATCTTCTTGAGTTATCAACAGCTTTTATCAACAATGATGTTGGTACAGATATGCCGGAAAGTTTCTTTTTAGCTTTTACTGGTGATGAGCATCGTGCATTACTGGCTGACTTCAGGGTTGTCCAGTATGATGCTAATGGTAAAACAGCCAACAATGTAGGTGGTGGCACATTATCATTCACAGCAGCTGCGGGTACTGAAAGTATTCAAGTCAACCCATTGACAGCAAGTGAGTTTACAAATAGGTCTGGTCAGATTGATAACGGCCGCTTGGTGAACGCAGCTGGGTTTACTCTAATACCCTTTGCTGCTAATGCACCAAATCCGGTTATTGAAACCTTGGGTGGTGATAATGATTACCGTAGGTGTGTTGTTGCATCTACGAGAGCTATTGTTGTTGGCATCCATGATGAACTTGAAGTTACAACACAAGACAGAACTGACTTGATTCAGACCAAACAGATTGTTGCTGTTGTAACAATGGGTTCTTTGAGAACTGAAGGTGTTCTCATCCAGGAACTCCGCACACCATGGGCTGATTGATAGTTAATGTGTGTAGGAAAAATTGATACTTAACAGTTAATGTATGGATATTAAAATAGAAAGGGTAGTATTATGGCTGCTGCAACCACAAGAACAATCACAAATGACTCTGGTGTATATAATAGAGGGTCAAAGGTTTTCAAAGCAATTATTGCAATGGAACTTGGTACAGATGATTTAGTAACTGGTGGTGATGTTGTACCAATATGTGAATTGCCAGCAGAAGCAATAGTTACCAGTATTAAACATCTTAATGATGATCTTGATGGTGGTAATGCAATAGTTGTTGATATTGGAATCTGGAAAACAAAGAAGGGTATCAGTCTTGATGATATACTTGCCAACGAAACTGATGCTGAAGTGCTTGATCTCGATATATATGTCAATGAAACAACAGCTTTCCAAGCTGCTGTAACAACACTCACTGAAATACTTGGTTCAGGTACAAATGCTGTTGACCTTGATGATCGGTATAAAACAGTAAGAGTCCTTGCTGGTGTAACACTTGGTGAAGACCCATTCAAATACTTCCTTGGGTTTAAACCAGAAACCAATGCGGGAACCCCTGCTGCTGGTGGTGTGTACTTTGAAGTTGAGTGGGTACAGGGCTAATAATAAAAAATCTCTGGTTGCCGTCCAGATTCGCATAGTGTATGAGGCATACGGAAAGTGTGCCTCATACATGTATTTTTTTAATACTGGAGTTTTATAACATGGCTGATAGTTCACCAACAGCATCAGTTGATATTTGTAATCTTGCTCTTACAGAATTAAAGATTAACCCAATATCAGCATTGGATGAAGTGGGGAGTGCAGTTGCTGCATTATGCAACAGGCATTATGATATAAGACGAAAAGCACTTTTAAGATCACACATCTGGAATTTTGCAAAAACAGAAGCCACATTAAATCTCTCAACAACTGGTTCATCAAATTCCTATACTGATGTATACCCATTGGTAAAAACATATTTAAGACTCATATCTATTGGTGATGTTTTTGTATGGACTAAAAATGAACTATATGATATTCGGTCTGTCAATATAAGTGGGACTTTCAAGAAAAGCATAGTGATTGATAATCAGGGGGTAGCCACACTTAAAATTTTATATATAAGAAATGTAGTCTCTGTTACAGAATTTGACCCTCTTTTCACACTATTATTCAAACTTGAATTAGCAAATGATATTGCACCTGGTCTTACATTAAAACCTTCTGTGAGGCAGAGTATAAATACCGGACTTACTGACGCAAGACTCCAGGCCAGAAGTATTGATGGGCAGGAAAGACCACCTAAGAGAATACAAAACAGTAGATTCTTAAGAGCAAGAAGAACAAGGTCAGTAAGTCAAGTACAGGGTATAACAACAGTTTTTGAAGATTGATGGCATGATATGGGTTTCCAAAACAGAATACAGACAAATTTTGCAAGGGGGGAAGTATCGCCGAGTGTTCAATCCAGACCTGATTTAGATATTGCACAATCATCTCTTAAACTCTGTCATAATTTTATTCCAAAATTTGAGGGGGGTGTTGCCTATGCCCCCGGCACAACATTTATAACAGCAGCAAGTGTTATAGACGGGGCCGTACTTGTGCCCTTTGTTTACAGAGATTCACAAGCATTTCAATTTGAAATATTTATTGATAGTTCTTTCGACCTCAATATAAGAATATTAAAAGATAATGGTGTACTTCTTTTCTCAAAAGGTAATATCGGGTGGATTAGAAACGATGCAGGTGCAGGTGTTTTATCAGATTCAGAACAGATAGGATTTCAGGCAGGTAAAGGTAATGACCCGGCTAATATAGCAGCAGCAACATCTGATGCTGGAACAGAGTGTACCTTTGATTTTACAGCAGGTGCTGCTGAAGATATAGTTAAAGATGTTGCACATGGATTGTTAGATGATGATGAGATATACTTCACAAATGTTGGTGGTGATTTACCTGCTGAACTTGATGAGTATAAAAGTTACTATGTAATAAACAAAGAAAATGATTATTTCCAGATAGCAACATCAGTGGGTGGTGATGTTGTTGAGTTTACAGATGACGGTTCAGTAACAAGTAAATATCATCAATATACTTATGCTGAGGATGTAATAATTACTGTTGCCGGAACTTTTGCTGCTGCTGACCTTCAAAATTTAAGGTATGCACAGAGTGGTGCGGCAATGATAATTGCAGTCGAAGGTAAGTTTTGTATACAGATATGGCGTGGTGGTACAACAGAAACTGCATGGGCAATAAATGAAGTCTCTGTGGTATCATCAGCTTTTGTTGACATAACTTCAATTGCTGATGATGGTAATGGTTTTGCTGAGTATCTAACTGCTGCTGCACATGGACTTGTCTTAGGTGATGTGGCAATCATAAGAAACACAGATAATGATAATAATATGGACGGTGGTTTTAAGATAACTGAAATTGCAGATGCAACTCACTTCACAACAGGCCAGGAATTTCTTGCAACAAGTGAAGGTGGAGTAAAAAAAGGTGGGACTTTCCATGATTTTGCTTTTGTATTTGAGCAGGTTACAGATTTTATGACAACTGCTGTTGATATACCTAAAGAAGTAAAATTCAATGATGGTAGATTATACTTCACATTTGATGATAAATTGTATGGTAGTCGATCTGTTGTTGATGGTCAGGATATGTATGCAAACTACACACAGAGTATAACCCCATTGGCAACTGATGCAGTTGAATTTACAGCCTCAATATCATCTGATAAGGTTGATTTATTCAAATGGTTAAAAGTGTCTAATAAGGCTTTCTATGCCGGTATGGAAAATCTTATTGCAACAATAACAGGTGAGACAACAGCAGACCCTATTGCTGGTGATTCAATAAGGATGCAATCTTCTGAAGACAGGGGTAGTTCAGACGTACCACCGATTGAAGATGGTAAAGATATTATTTTTGTTGGTTCTACAGGCAAACGTATAAACTCGTTTGCTTTTAATTTATGGCAGGACAGTGAACAGAGTAAAGATTTGTCAATATTAAACAATCACATGTTTGCTGGAACAACAATAAAGAAAATAGTTTTCCAGAGGGGGCTTGTAGATATTGTGTGGATTCTTCTTGCAAATAGGAAACTGGTTGGTTTTATATTTAATTCGTCTGAAAATATTACAGGTTGGTTCTGGTATTTAGATGCAAAGGGTGATGCTTTCAAAGATATATCTGTTTCACCAGTCAGTAATGGTATTGATAGACTTTGGACTATAGTTGCAAGGTCAGATGGATCAACCGGAACAGAAGACCAAATTGAGCAATTGGAAATACCAACTGTTTTTCAAAGGATTGAAGATTTCTTTTCTGTTGATACTGAAGCTGGTAGAACCGAAGATTTACGCAGATGGCAGAATGCAACGTATGAACAGCAAAAAGAAGCTGTACACATGCACAGTATGCTTTCATTAAATACTTTTAATACAACACTGGCAGCAGGAACATATTTACATTTTAACGCAGACCTTGATGAGATATATGTCTCATCAGCAGGGACATTAGGTACAAAATTAACTGGTGCAGCTTCACCCCTAAGTGGTGAAACAACAAATGATGTTGTAATAAAAGCTACAACAGCAGGACTTGGTGAAGGCATATATACTATTGATACATATACAAGTGTTACTGGTATTGCAACAATAACAGAGAAAGTAACATTAGCTGATATAGGATTAGTAGTAATCCCCGGGTCTTGGGGTATATCTTTCAATAGTATAACAAGCGCATCACTTGAGAGGTATCTTGATTCTACTGGTGCAGATATTGATGTTGTGCTTGATGGTAGTCCTGTTGCAAACATAACTATTGTTGAATCTGATGAGTTGTTTACTGCAGCCCTTGGCAATCTGAGTGGTAATGTTATCTATTTTGGGTATAAATATACCGGCGTGGTTGCAACATTACCTGTTAATTTTGGTGGTGGACGTGGAACTGGATTTGCAAAACTTAAAAATATTGATAATGTAAGAATTGATTTTTTGGACTCAGTGAATTTGAAGTATGGGATTGACCTATATAATCTTAATGAACTTGATTTCAGGATTGGTTCTGATAGAACAGATAGACCAATACCAGTCCAAACAAAGATATTAGAACTGCCAAACCCTAATGGGAGTTGGGCTAATAAAATGGTTTTATATATTGTCCAGGATGTACCTGTGCCTCTTGAAATATTAAGTATTGATATTGCGGGGGATGTAGAAGATGAGTGATATTGTAAATGTAATTGATTATGAGTTAGACCATCTTTTTGATATAAAGATTGATTTTAATAAATATCCTTTATGCCAAAATAATATTACAATACTTGCACAGATATTTCAAAATGGTATAACAAAAACAATAATTGACTATGAGAAAAAACCCATTGCAATTATATCAGTTATGCTTTTACATAAAGGTGTGGCATGTGTCCATATTGTACCATCAATTGAAGCACATGAATCAAAACAAAAATCTTTTATAAGTACAATATTGAGATTAAGAAGTGAGCTTGAAGATATTGCAAGGGAGTATAAACTAAGAAGAATTGAAACATTGACAGTAGATGATGATAAACACAATAACTGGATGGAACACATGGGTTTTGTCTGTGATGGTACAAAACAGATGTATGGTATCAATGGTGAAGATTTTAATATGTGGAGCAGATTGTGGGTATAGGAGCAGCTATAGCATTTCAAGTGGCCTCTGGTGTTATATCAGGCATTGCTGCTAAAAAAGCGGGCAAAGCACAGCAGAAGTTATTTGGACAGCAGGCTGGGGTTGTTCGTGCTGAGGCAAAGCGTGATGCTGGTAGGCTTAGATTACGTCATAAACAAGCAACTGCCAGAAAGAAACTTCAATTTTTCCATCAGGGTGTTGGTATTATGGGTTCACCAGCAAATATAATTGCATCAGATATAAATTTACAGGATGAGGAAGCAAGAGCAATAATTGCGAGGGGTAATGCCCAAAGCAATTTGTTAATTATGCAGGGACAAAGAGCAAGAAGTGAAGGTAGAGCAGCTTTATTGAGTGGTATCATGGGTGGTATAGTTTCAGGTGTTATGACTGGTGCTCTTGCTGGTAGTTTGAAAACTGAAAATCTTGATGTTCTTGGTACAAGTATAAAACCTGATATAATAACAAGTGATATGCTAACACCAAGACTGGGAGATGTTAATATCACACCCAAAGGATTTAATAGTAATTTTAACAAGGCTATAGCCTAAAGGTTTAATATGGCAAGATTACAATCATATACACAGCAACAACTGGCATCAAGTGTGGTGGGTGTACCAGGTGTTGACAGGTCTGGTGAGATATTGGCTGGTGCTTTACAAAAAGTGGCAGGTGATTTTGCTAATTTCCAAATTCAGAACTTACAACGCAGAACCAAGGCTGAAGATTCCTTGGCAATAAATGCAATCAGTGAATCCAGAGATATTGCTAAACTTGAAATGCAACAATTTATGGTTGATAATCCTGATCCATCCACTTGGGAAAATGGTTGGGATATTGTTATTCAGAAACAGCAAAAAGAATTTATTGGAAAGACACTGACGAGGAATGCTGCTGCAAATGCGAGAATAAACCAAAAAGCATTTGAATTAGGTGGTAGAAAAATTGTACAGATATTGGCAACAGAACAGACAATAAATATTGATATAGATACCAGTGGTGAGAATCTTATAAAAACTGTGAGTGATCCTTTAGCTACAGAGCCAATAATTGCTGCTGCAAAAACAAAATATAGTGATGCCCTTTTAAGAAAAATGACCAAAGAAGAAGCAAATATAAGAGTTGAAGAAACTTTTAGAGAGGCAACAATAGAAAAATATGATAGTCAAGCAAGTTTATTCCCTGAAGAAACAATAAATTTAATGACAGCAAAGAAAAAAGCTATTGGTAAAGGTGGTGTTGATACAGATGGTTTAGATGCTAATGATTATGATAACATAATTGGAACTGCACTTACTATTCAAAGCAGAAATAAAAAAGTTCTTGATGACACTGCTAATGAGAATAAACTTGCACTATATAAAAAAGAAGATAATGCTAAAGCTATGAAAGATTCTTTTGAGGGGGGAGAAATAACAATCCTTGAATACAAAGAAGGTATTGAACTCAATACTTTAACACGGGATGACTTTAATGCTGCTTATCGTGATGCCGATGAGGCCGATTTAAGATATGATGAGTATGTTAATGGGTTAAAAGCAGAAGCAAAGGGAGAAGTTAATTTTATTAAAAAAGGTGATCCTATTATTTTGGCAAAAACCGAGGCTGTTATTGATTTAAAACCAACAGCTATTACAGAAAAAGAAATACATAAAAGAGCTACACAAGGTATTGGTACTGAAAATGTATCTGGGCTTGTAGATAGGCTTAGAGAAGCAAAGAAGGGTATAGTTAATAAATTTAATTCACAATTTTCAATATTATACAACACAGAGTATTTTGGTGAAAAAGATGAACCTGAAACAGGTGTCAGGTATTTGAGAATGAGAAAAGTAATGGGGGAGTTTTTGAAAACCCAAAAACCTACTGAGGCTCTTGCGGATAAATTTTTTGAAGGTCTGATAACTAAAAATTTTAAGGGATTTCGCCGTGGTGGATGGGAGGAAAAAGGATTCAAACATACTTTTACTGATGAAGAAGGGAATAAAATAACTCAAAGATTTAGATTTGGTGATATTCGTACAAGAAAAAAAGATGATAAGATTATTGAAGAATTTTATGCAGGTACAGATGATAATGGAGACGCACTTTGGCTACCACGTCGATAATAGACAGACCCATAATAGATGTTGATAAAATAACATCAGAAGGTTTTGATGTTGATAGTTTCCTTAGTGATGGAGATCGTCATAGAATTGATGTGCTAAACAGAGACCCTTCAACTTCAATTATTGTCCCAGAAGTTAGAGATAAATATAAAATGGCTGCATTTGTTGAAAGTATTACAAGCAGTAGAGTTGATGATATAAATGCAAATGCTATGATGCTCAAAGCCCTGACTGGAAAAAAAGATACTGTCAGTACATGGCAGGCAATAAAAAACGGCTGGCGTAATGGGAGAAATCAGATGGATAGGGCTGAAATCCGCTGGGATGAAATGATTGGTTTACAGGATATAAATTATGAGTTACCACCTTTGACAGAGTTATCACAGGGTGATAGTTGGTTTGAATCGTCTCTTGGTGGTGCAACAAATATGCTGCCTATGATGTGGGAAACTTCTTATGCTGGGGCAAAATATGGTTTTCCTATTGGTCTTGCAGCAGGTGGTGTTGCTGTTTTGGGTGGACAAGCTGGGCCACAAATAGCTTTGCCAGAAGAAATAATTACTGTTCCTGGAGCATTTGTGACATTTGGTCTTGTAGGTGGAAATTATGGGAGAGTTAAACGTGGGATGGAAATTGAAGGTGGCCTTATGTTTGATGAGTTGCTTCAGATGAGAGGGCCAAATGGTGAACGAATAGACCCACAAGTTGCAATTGCTATTTCCTTTGGAGTTGGATTTGTAAATGGCTTATTGGATATGGCACAAATAGATGAACTTATAAAGACTATCCCGGGTGGTAAAAAGATATTGCGTAAAGGAATAAAAACGGCAATAAGTAAAGTTATTAAAAACAAGAGTTTGATTAAACTTGCAGGAAAGCAAGCGTGGTCTTATGGAAAATCTGTAACAACTGAAACTATTATAGAACTTGGTCAGGAATCTTCAAATATAATTGGTGGTGAACTTGCCAAATACCTTCGTAACAGAGCCAATGATGGGGATATTTCACATGCTTCTGTTGATGAAATAATGAGTCGTTATAAAGATACTGCAATTCAATCTATTCAAGCATTTTCTGTTTTAGCTGCACCAGGGCATGTTGGCAGTACAGTTGTTAATGTGGTAAATAATCAAGGTGTAAAGATTAAAGATAGAGTTGCACCAGACAAAGAAATTAGTCGAGTGACAGATATACGTCCAAGGGTAGACCCAAAAACTTTGGCCGAACCTGCCAAAGTCACAGAAGTTACTGAAGATGTTGATTTATCAAAAGAAGAACAAGTAGAAGTTGCTGAAATAGAAAAAAAGATACAAGCAGAACTGCCAACTAAAGTTAGTCCAAAACTGTATATTGGTAATGTTACTGCAAGAATGAAAAGAAAATTTGCTGAGATATTTGGCAAAGAAGAAGGTGATGTCAGTCCGTTTCTTGAAGGGCCATTTCCAACTAAGCGAACTGCTATTGAGATGACTGGTGATCAAGCTATGGCTACATTAGTAATGCTTGAGGCCAGTCTTGAGCAAAGGCTTAATGATAATCTTGTACGAACAGAGAATGATTTAGCAAGAGTAAACGCTGATTGGGGTGATATTAAAGAATTAAGAAAGGTTCTTGAACTCTCCAAAACAATTCGTCCATTTACTGTTATAAGAGCAGTTAAACCAACTGTGCTTACTGTAGACAATGTAAATCAGCGAATATCTTTTTCTGTTCAAATGTCAAAAGCTGATAAGATTATTACAACTAAAATAGAGCAACTTAATAATGTTATGCGAAGGGTGAAAATAGCTGCAAGCAAAGGTTTTGCTGCTGCCAGAAAAGAATTAAGGGAGTTGCAATATCTTCGCAAACAAATACAACTCAGAAAAAATCTTGCTAACAAAATTAAAGCAGAACCAAGTAAAAATCTTGACCCATTTTATGCTAAAGCTATAAATGAAATACAATCTGCTATAGATTTCAAAGCAACTGAACAAAAAGTAAAAGGCAAAAAAGCAACTAAAGTAGAAGCAAAGACTGGTTTGAGGAAACATTTGGAAGAAAATCCTGATAAGATAAATGAAATTCCTGAAGATATACTTGAATCATTGGAAAAACGAGATATAGAATCTTTATCGATGGCTCAGTTGCAACAAATCTTTGATGAAATTAAGCGATTATCAAAACTTGGAAGGCTTAAATCAAAGTTGATGAGAAAGCAAGCTAAAGCAAAAACTGCTCAGATGGTTAAAACAGCCAACGATTCTGTTGAAAGTGCAGTAAAAAAGAAGAGAATTGGTGCTGAGAGGGCATTGTTTCTAAGGCCGCTTCGTTTATTAGATATGCTTGATGGGTTCAAGAAGTTCGCAGGGTCACTTGTAACAATGTTCGATACTGCTATACAGGATGCAACTGAATCTGAACTTACTCACGTCGACCATAGACAGCAAAGAGGGAAAGCAAAACTTAAAGAATTAGGATTATCTTTGTACCATTTTGCCAGAAGAAAAAAGGTTGGTGATATAACTTTAACAGTTGATGATATGTGTGGTATTTATGCTGGATGGATGAACGAGCAATCTCGGCTTGCTTTAGAGCATGGTGGTATCCCAATGGAGAGTGGTAAGTCACTTTTGATTACAGAGGATATTTTTAATCAAGTCACAGAAGCATTGACTAATGAGGAAAAGAAATGGGCAGAATTTATTATAGAAGAATATGCTGATAATTGGGACAGAATTAGAAATGCTGTGATTGAAGCAGAAAATAGAGATATTGGCAGGGTAATAAACTATACTAAGATGCGAAGGATTGGGGTAGACAAATCAAATAAAGATAATATCTTAGGGGGGTTTGATTATTCTGATGAGAGTGATTATCGAGTTGGGACAGTTCAGGTACACGATAAGTTCACTAAAGAGAGACAGGCAATACCACCGGAATACCAACTTCCTATAGATACATCTTTGACAAGAGTGTGGGAAGGTGAAGTTCGAAAGCAAGAACACTATATAGCAATGGCAAAATTATTGAAAGACCTTAATGCTGTTGTTAATGATAAAACATTTGCTGATACTGTAAAAGAAAAATTTGGAAACCCAATATATAAATCATTACAAAATTATCTCAGACGTACAGCAAATCCAGATTATTATAAAAATTTTGATGATATAGAAAATATTTCAAAAGCATTAAGAAAAAATACTGCTATTGCTTTCCTTTCTTATAACTTATTAACAATTGCAAAGCAAGCTCCTTCACTTGCTTTTTATGCTGTAAATTCAAGTTTTTCTGATTTGTTGATGTCTGCTATTCAAGTGGTGGTTCACCCAAAGAAAACTTTCGAAGCTATAGAAAGTCATAATAGACAAATTAGCCATGCTCAAATTGTAAGAGAAATGGAAGAATTAAAACATACCAACAAAACCGCATGGTCATTTATTGTAAGGAAAGTTGGGACAGCAGGACTTCGTGGAATATATGAAGTTGACCGTGCTGTTAGGGTTATTGGGGAAAATGCAGTTATAAACTATCAATTACGAAAAGGTTTGTCTTTGGGGGAAGCAACTAAAAAAGCAAGGCAAACATCATTAAGAACACAACCGGCTGCGGCTTCTAAAGATATTGCTCAACTTTATGCAAATAATGAAGTATTAAATTGGTTCACAATGTTCACTAACCAGCTTAATCAAATATATAATGTTGCTACACATGATATTCCAGCGGCTTTTTATAATCGTCAATTTGCAGAAGTGGCTCGTTCAACAATAGCTTTAGGGATAGTTGCTGCTTGGATATGGTCATTACAAAATAAAGAATTGCCAGACGACAGAGATGACATTTTAGAAGCATTAACAGACCAGTCGTTAGCTGCATTACCAATAATAGGTTCAGCTGCCCTTTCTGGTAAAAGAGGTTGGGATGCGCCAACACCATCGGTTATTGGTACTGTAGCCAAAACATCAGGTGCAGTATTTTCTGGAGAGATGGATAGGATTATGCCAGCATTGTTTGAATCTGTGGCTATTGGCACCGGTACACCTTTTATTGGGTTAAAAAGAATTTATGAAACTGTTGAAGAAGAAGATTTATGGGAATTGATAGGTGGTAAAAACTAACAAAATAAATAAAAAAGTTCTTGCTTTTTTGCATATATGTGTATATAAGCAAAACCTTAGAGCAAAACAAAACAGGAAAATTCTATTATTGAAAGGGTAGTAAAATGAAGTGTACAAAACTAATGATGGTAGCAATGGTGGTTGTAATGTTAATGCTATTGGTCACAAGTGTATTTGGATTTGTGTCAATACCAATAACCAGAATGCAGAATGCAGTACATGTGTATCCACCTGGCACAGCCACAGGACTTACATTGCAAGATGCCTATGATTATCTAATATCCTCTGATCGTGATGCCAGAATGGGCACAATTGGTGTGTTAAACCGGCGAACACTCATATTAACCCCTGGTACATATACATCAACAGAAATTGTGTTATCTGAGGATTATGTTGACATTGAAGGTATTGGTCTTGTCATCATAACTGATACTTCGGGTGTTGTTATTGATTGTGATTCTAAAATAACTCGTATCTCTAACATCACTATTGATGGTAGCTCTATTGCTAATTGTCTTGATAATGATTCAGCAGCAGTATGCCAAAGTGTATCATTGACAGATGGCACAAACTTACAGATTCTTGTTGATGGTTTAAGTGGTGCTATTACTATTGACCAAACAAACAGTCTCTTGAATTTAGGTGCTTCTGCTGTTATGGCTGCAAATCAAATATTGATGAATCCTGTAGCAGACGCAGTTGGTACTGTTGAAGGTACAATCTATTATGACAGTGATACAGATATTCTTAACTACCGTGATTCAGGGGCATGGGTTCCCTTACCTGGTTCTTCAACAGCAGGGGGTACTGATACCCAAATCCAATATAATAATGGTGGTACTGCTTTGGGTGGTATAGCCAGTGTTTTGTGGGATGATACTAACTTCATATTTGCTGATGAACTTGGTGTGGCTTGGGGTTCTGGTGTTGATTATACAATCACTTATGATGAAAATGTAGATGATCAGTTACTAATTGAGACTGCCGCAGTTGATGCTGGTGCTGTAACAGACCCGATGGTTGAGTTATTGGTTGATACAGGTCATGCTAATGGTACAAGTTTAGTTGCTACTCAACAGGTATTTGGTATTGCAAAAGGTACTCAGGCAAGCAATGTCTCTTTGTTTACAATAGATGCCGAAGGTGATGCTATTGTTTATAATGACCTTGCAGTTGGTGGTACAATGACTGTAACAGGTGCATTTTATCAAGCGGATATTGCAGCAGCAGCTTCAGGCAATACTAACTTGACGATAAATGCTGGACTACTTGGTTCAGGTACAATCACCATTGGTAATAGTTCAACAGGTAAAATAACTACGGATAACCTGGTTGATTTGTTAGGTCATGTTAATTTGGGTGATACATTAGCATCGGATACACTGTCAATTTTGGCAAAACTTGACCAGGATTTGTATCTTGATGATGATACAACACATTCACCTGCTTTAGTATTCAGGGATACTGGTGAAGCAACGTGTTCAATAGTTAAACTTAATGGTGCTACTGCTGATACAACAGTCACCATAGCAGCAGCGTCTGATTTTTCAATACGAACTGGAAATTTATCAGTCGGCGATGGTTCCAGTGCTGGAACGGCAGCTATGGACGGTGAGGATTTCTATGTTGCTGGTGATTCAGAATTTGATGGTGCTGTTCAATTTGATGGACTCCCCACTGGTGCTGCTGGTCTTACAATTACAGGTGCAGCAGTCAATCTAAATGTAAGTTCAAACTTTGCTGCCAATATAGCAACAGGTACATCAACTGGTACGGTAACTCTTGGTGGTAATGGGATACAAGCAATTGCTATTGGTAATGGTGCTGCTGCCAAGACAGTAGCATTGGGCAGTAGTAATTCAACTTCCACAACCACACTATTGTCCGGCTCTGGTGGCTTGCTTCTTAATGTTACAAATAATCAACCCACTAACATAAACACTGGAACTTCAACAGGTGATACTACTATTGGTAATGCACTTAGTGAAATATCAATGTTAGGACATATACAGGGTACAGTTGCGTTTGTATTAGATGGCTCAACTGATGATGAGTTTGATGTCTCAATATCAGTTACAGACCCAACCGCTGATATTACATGGACACTGCCTGATGGTGCAGCATTAACTCTTGCTTTTATGGGTTCTACTCTTGCAACTAACTACCCTGGTGTTGCTAACTCTGTAACAGGTGGAACAAATCAGTTAATATTTGAGGGTTCTGATGCTGATACAGAAGAACATATAATTCAGGCAACAGACCCAACAGCAGATATAATTTGGATATTAGCTGATGGTCCTGCTGATTCTTTGGCAATTATTGGCTCCACTCTTATAACAAATAACACTGAAATAGCTAATAGTATCTGGGGCGGGACAAACCAACTTATCTTTGAAGGTTCTGATGCAGATACAGAAGAATTAGTTATTACCGTTGAAGACCCAACTGCTGATAACACTTATACCTTTAGTGATGATACTGGTTCAGTAGCTTACACACCCACAGGTGGAACAACAAAAGATAATAGTGATGCTGCCTTACCTATCACACATGGGTATGTAGCTGGTACGAGTGGTGCAGCTTCTGCATGGACATTACCTAATGGTAATCCTGGTCAAATATTAACAGTTGCTATCATAACTGATGTTGGTGTTGCAACAATTACACCTGCTACCCCTAATAGTGGGTGGGCAACATGCGTTCTTACTGATGATGGTGATACTGTTACTTTCCTGTATCTTGATGATACTGCCGGATGGGTAATTACAGGTATGATTGGTATTACAGGTCAGCCAGTAATCACACAATAAATTTATGGAGTATAAAAATGAGAAAGATGCTGCTATCTCTGTTGGTTATTGCTGTGCTCTCATGTTCTGTATTTGCAACAATAACAAATGAGAGTAGTAAAATATCTTATGTAATAGATGGAACATCCGAGTTTACTTATTCCTATACATTTGATATTATTTCACCTGGGAATGTTTACATAACTTTCTTTGATACTGATGGTGAAGAAGTAACTGCCGAGATGGTAAGAACAACAGATTCGACACCTGCTGCAAATGAATACCATGTCGATGAAACCAATGGCAATATTGTAATTGGTGGTACAGGAACACTTCAAACACAATATGAGACTACTATCACCCAATTACTTATCACAAGAACTGTTGATGCAACACAAGAATCAGCATTTCCCACAGCTACAAGCCTTCAGTCAACAGCTATAGAAACGGCACTTGATAAAAATGTTCTGTTAATGCAACAGATAAATGAGGAAGTAAGCAGGGCTATAAGAATACCATCTCAGGATCAAACATCCATATCTTCTATTTTAGGACCAGCAAATGAAAGAGCAGGTAAAAGTCTTGGTTTTGATTCAGGTGGTAATGTTGCTTTAATAGATAGTGGAGGTAATTTTTCAACTACTAATGCTTTTTGGGATGATGTTATAACTAAAAGTCCCTGGGTAGACGTCAGGGCTTTTTTGCCTGATGGTTTTGTTCTGGATGGTTCTGTTGACTATACAACTGAATTACGGGCGGCCTACAATTCTTTGACTGGTTATTTTGGCTCTGATACTGAAGACAAATATAACACAAAACAAACTATTGCGGGTGTCAGGCCGGTTCTAAACTTTCCTACAGGAGTCTTTCTTGTTTCTGGTTCTATCAATAGCGATGTGGCTATAAACTATGCCGAGATAAGAGGGAATGGTGCTGTGTTAATTGCAGCGAATTCTACGGTAGAATTCTTTAATAATGTTAGTTTTGATGTTCTTTTTTCCGGCCTTCAGTTCAGAGGGGGCAAGTACGGCATAGAAATAGACCTTGACCCGCCAAGTGGTTATGGTGGCTCAGCACCAGGAACGGGTACTGACGGTGAGCGAATTACCATTTCACACTGTAAATTCACTAATCAGGATTATGCCTGTATCTGGTCTGAAGGTGATAACTCAATGATAATAAATATCACTGATTGCGTGTTTCAGCAGTCAGATAATGGTCAGACGGTAGGTGCTCTTCTTCACATGGCTGCAGGTGATGGTATAAATGTAAGTAACTGCTGGATGAGAAGTCGTCAAACAGCAGCGAGAGATTATGCAATATACAACGGCGGAGCTATGTATCTCAAAAACATACTGGGTGTTGCAGATTCAGACCTTACTTGCTGGATTGAAAACCGCAGTGCTCTTTACGTAGAAAACTTCAGATTTGGTGGTGAGAGCGGTGGTGCAGACGCACTTGTTAATCATTATGGAACTGGGAGTTTAACCATAAAACATGGCCCCGCCTTTGTAAATAATACTTCAGCTACAATAATAAAATTTTATGGTTTACCAGGGATATTATTTCTTTCTGGATTAGGGGGTCTAACCGTTTCAGAGTATTTATATTTTGATGATGATATTGGATATGAAGCAATTCAAACCTATGTTCATAGTGCAGGAGCAACCGCATATTTTGAAGGATATGGAGGCACGTCTGGAGCCGGTACGTTTAAGGGTGAAGGCGCTATTGGCAGGGCGGCGGCTAAAGCGGTTTTAATGAACTCCAACCTTATTCCGCCCGCTAATGAACAGTTTGCCGAGGCTGATTTGGTAATCTCAGACTGGATAGTAAGCGGAAGCGCAACGTGGACAGGAGCATCTTTCACTGTCGGGCAGGTAACTGATACAGATGATAGAGGGATTGCGGGTAAATTACTTACCGCCACAGGAGACGGTCAATCAGGTACTTATAGAACTGACGATATTATCACTTTAGCCAATGGTTTTGTATTAGGTGATGTCTATACTCTTATCTGGGAAGTTGAGGTTATCGAGGCCGACCAACCATTAACTGTGCTTATAGACGTTGCTTGGAACAGAACAAGGTCATTTGTTTTAACCGAAGGACATCATTTACTTCACATTCCTTTTGTCTATCTGAACAATTCAGGCGCTGCTGATGCCAACCTGGACAATCTCGATATTAGTGCTTATGCCTTTCTTGATGAAGATTCAATGCGATGGGGCAGGATTACTATTCTCAAAGGCAATCGAACAGTTAATACCGTAGCCTATAAAATGGAAGGCAGTTCTGTACCGACTGGTAGTCAATATTATGCTTTGGGGGATGTCTGTTACGATACTTCACCTGACTCCGGCGGTCTGACCGGCTGGATATGTACTTCGGCTGGTTCGTCAGCTATATGGTCGCATTTCGGATCGTTAGAGACTGCGGTAGTCGATATAAACTCAGTAGAGATTCAGGCACTGGCGGCCGACCAGTTTGAGTTAGTTGCCGCACCCGGTGCTAATATGTACCGTGAATTTGTGAGTGCAACACTGATATTGGATAATGGAACAAACTATGATAATGCTGCAAGTGATGGCAATCTTGTAATCAGATTTACGGACGGTGATGGTGTGGTAGTTTCTGCTTCTGTCGAGGCAGATGCTTTTATCGACGCAACCGCTGATACAATTGCCCGTGCAATCCCCATAACAAGTACAATAGTCGCCGCCTCAGCTTCGGTTAATAAAGCCCTCGTATTAGATAATGATGGCGATGAATACACGACCGGTACGGGTGTGCTTCGTGTAATAACCACGTACAGAACCCATATAGCCTTAGGATTGTAATGAAAAAACTAATTGGTTTAGTCAAGAACAGTTAATTCATAGGAAATCAACAATGGAGTTCACTGAGAACCATGCGGAACAGATTCAGGAAACCCATGACCTTATGGTTGCTATGAAACCCATGATTGAAAACCATGACAGAACTCTCTATGGTAATGGTCGTGAAGGGCTTTCGGACCGAGTAACAAAACTTGAAACCAGTAAGAAAACAATGTTTGCTATGCTGGGTGTAGGTATGATTATTATTGCTGCTATATCAGTAGTCATAAGGTACTTAAAATGAAAAAAATAGTTCTTCAAATATGTATTTTATTATTTATAGTTGGTTGTTCACCAAGTCGGCATCATGGACATATTTATATCAAAGACCCTAACCATTATGAGGTAGTTTTTGACAGGCCTATGAGTATGTCAATAGAGAAGGATGGAACTAAAATCGAAGCAAGTAGCCTTAAACCAGGGTTTTTTGAAGAAATGTTAAAATTTATGTTACTTCGTCCACGATAGCCAGGAAACTAAAATGAAAAAATTTTTAGCTATATTTCTTTTGTGCGTATTATCATCTGTATGCTTTGCCAGTCCTAAATTTGGTATAGATTACACAGATGATGAAATAGATGATTTATTAGCATCTATTAACTATGCTTTTGTTACAAGCAACGATGTTCTCACTGATGTTACTGGCACTGAACTTGAAACATTAACTGCTGGTGGTGATGTAAGTGTTTTACATACCCATAATACATCGGGCGATCTCAGATACCTGAAACTTAATACTTCTAATGATCCTCTGACTGGTGAGCTACGTATCCAATCAGCTTATGTTGGCAGACAATTCTTAATTGAGCAAACAAGTGATGATTCTAATAACCACGATGCAGCTATGACATTTACAAGACCAGGTGCAGGTAATGACTGGTCTATAGGTATTGACAGAAGCAATGCCAATGCTTTTGTTTTGGCAAAGTATTCAATTCTTGAAAGCAATCAACGGTTAGTTGTATCTCAGGTAGGTAACTTTGATTTTAAGTCAGGTAATATAGATACCATTGGTACTATTGAGGCGGGCACGCTTACCGATGGCACATTAACAATAACAGGGGGTAACATCTCAGGTGCTGATATAGATATAACTGCCGGAACAGGAAGCTATTCATCGTCCGGTACTCTCACGGCTGGCGCAATAACAGCAACATCTTTAATTTCTGAACTTATAACAGGCAGTAACTTTGTATTCAAACCAGCGACTGAACTTAATGCTATACTT
>SDBU01002161.1_pt1 | contig 26743 bp, 27 predicted proteins | sample 2277071 | NCBI WGS metagenome assembly SDBU01 (sample SAMN10397929, study PRJNA504765) | marine sediment metagenome | isolation source: marine sediment core GS08_GC12, 126 cmbsf | place: Arctic Ocean: Gakkel Ridge, Loki's castle | collected 2008 | reverse complement strand
CAAAGGCGAAGCTGGCTCCGGAAATATAGTAGAGGCCGTCAGGCATATGCGTTCCGTGATGGATAGTATCCGCAAACTGATAAACATGCCCCAGGATGAACTGATGGCACAGGCTAAGGAAATGGGAGCCCCTTTCCCATTGGTAGAGGAGATACACAAAACAGGAAAATTACCAGTGGTTAACTTTGCCGCTGGTGGAGTAGCTACCCCCGCCGATGCTGCTCTGATGATGCAGCTTGGCGCTGACGGTGTTTTCGTTGGCTCAGGCATATTTAAAGCTGATAAACCCGAACCTGTAGCCAAAGCTATTGTAAAAGCTACTACCCACTTTAAGGACCCAAAAATCATTGCTGAGGTCTCCAAAAACCTGGGGGGAGCTATGCCTGGATTAGATATAAAACAAATCCCCACTGAAGAACTGATGGCAACTAGAGGATGGTAGCATGAGAATAGGTGTCCTTGCCTCGCAGGGAGCCTTTGCCGAGCACATAGCTATACTGAACCAAATGAAAATAGAGGCTTTGCCCGTCCGCTTGCCCCAAGAACTTGTGGGCTTGGACGGGCTAATCATTCCCGGCGGGGAAAGCACCTCCATCGGCAAGTTGATGCTGGATTACAATCTAACCAGCGGAATAAAAACCCTGGCTAAAAAAGGGCTGCCGATATTCGGAACCTGTGCCGGAATGATACTTCTGGCTAAAGAGATTTCAGATTCCGATATAGAGCCGATGGAACTAATGGATATAAAGGTTAGACGCAACGCTTTCGGCCGACAAAGGGAGAGTTTTGAAACCGACCTATCAATACTAGTATTAGGAGAAAAGCCCTTTCCCTGCGTATTCATTCGAGCTCCAGTAATTGAGCAAGTAGATAATGGGGTAGAAATACTGGCCAGATTAGCTGACGGCACCAGTGTTGCTGCCAGACAAGGACAGACACTAGTTTCTGCTTTTCACCCAGAGTTGACTACTGATTTGCGATTTCACCGGTATTTTTTGGATATTGTAGCCGGGCACAAGTGAGTTCAGGCTAAGTATATTAAGGAGGGCATGTTGCAAAAGGTAATTACAGATGACATGGATGCTCTGGTTAACATACTGCCACCACATATTCGCCAGCCACTATGCCAACAAGCAGACCTTAGTGAATTGCTAGAGGTAGTCCTGGACTTAGGTCGCCCTCCGGAAGCTCGCTTCCCCCAGCGGGAGGTAGTTCTCAATTCCAAAGAGGTCAACGAGGAAGACATCGATTACGTAACCTCACGCATCAGCATCTTTGGCGGTGACAATCGGGCTGGAATCGAGCGCACCCTACACCGCATTTCGGCTATCCGCAACCGCAAGGGGCGTATCGTCGGGCTTACCTGCCGCGTGGGAAGAGCTGTCTTTGGCACGATAAAGGTTATTGAAGACCTTGTTGAGTCAGGCAAAAGCGTCTTGTTACTGGGTCGTCCCGGAGTCGGTAAAACAACCATGCTCCGCGAAGTAGCCCGAGTGCTAGCCGATGACCTTAATAAGCGAGTTATCATTGTTGACACTTCAAATGAGATTGCCGGTGATGGTGATATTCCTCATCCTGCCATCGGGCATGCTCGGCGGATGCAGGTAACCACTCCTACCATGCAACATGCAGTAATGATTGAAGGTGTAGAAAACCACATGCCTGAGGTAATTGTTATTGACGAGATTGGCACCGAACTTGAAACACAGGCAGCTCGAACTATTGCTGAGCGTGGGGTTCAACTGGTAGGTACCGCCCACGGTAACACAATGGAAAACCTGATGATGAACCCTACTCTATGCGACCTTGTTGGCGGCATCCAAACGGTAACTTTAGGCGATGAAGAGGCAAAGCGACGGGGTACACAGAAATCTATACTGGAGCGGACGTCTCTGCCTACTTTTGATATTGTTGTTGAAATCCAGAGCTGGGACAAAGTAGCCATTCACCCTGATGTAGGTGAAGCGGTTGATGCTATCCTGCGCGGTGAACCGGTAGCTACTGAGATTCGCTGGCTGGATAAGTCGGGAAAAGTCAAAATAGAAAAAGAGGTGCCAGTCACCATTCTCAAGAAAGCTACTAAAGGCAAGCAGTTGACCAGAAAAAATAATCTGCCCAAGCTCTACCTTTTCGGCGTGAATCGGGCACGGCTGGAGCAGATAATAAAAGAGAGGCAATTAAGTCTGGATATAGTTAACAACTTGAAAGACGCCAATCTTTTTGTAACCTCCAAAAGCTACTACCGGCGAAAACCACAAAAAATCAGGGATGCTGAAGCGGTCAATCTGCCTATCTATGTTCTTAAAAGCAACACCCCACCCCAAATCAGGCAGCTATTAAATTCTATTTATCCCCAGGAGAAAACGACTAAGGCAGCTCCTTTCAAGCTTGCCCTTAATGAGGCAGAAGAAGCCGTTATCAAAGTAAAAAGCGGCGAGGAGACGGTAGATCTCAGTCCCCAGAGTGCTTACATTCGGCGACTGCAACACCTGATAGCGGAAAGAAACAAGCTGTCCTCACAAAGCACAGGCAAAGACCCCAATAGAAGGGTGAGGATTTATAAGGAGTAGGGTGCGAGAATGAAAACAGGATGGATAATAATAGGTATATTTTATCTAGTTCTAACTGGTTTGTATTCTTACTTAGCATATAAATCTCGGCGAAAGGTTGCTCTGAAGAACCTTCAAATCAAAAAATCAACCGCAGAATCATTTATGCCAAAAAACGCTGCCCTTGAAGTAAAAGTCACGATGGATTCGGAGGGAATGAAAAGGGATGTTCGGAGTGCAGGCTCAGGGCCCATTATAGATTATTCCAATTACTTGACAGACAGTGTTCAGCAGCACTTAAATCAGTCTATCTTCCCCACTATAAAGGATTACTTAGATGAAACATCTCGGATCAATACTAAAGGGTTCATTATAGCTGGTGCGCTATCCTTGGTAGCTACAGCTTTGGCATTTTGCAGCGCGTTTTCAATTTTATAGTGCATATTAGAGGTAATTATGTCTCTATTCATAACCTTTGAGGGTGGGGAGGGGTGTGGTAAGAGTGTCCAAGCCAGGGCACTATATAGAAGGCTGTCGCAATTAGCTATCCCCGCACTCCTAACCCACGAACCCGGTGGCACTCCCTTTGGTAACAGAATAGGGAGATGGCTAAAATGGGCTCTGGATAAAGATATATCACCATTAACCGAACTGCTGCTGTTTAATGCCTCTCGTGCCCAATTAGTAACCGAGGTAATTCAGCCCGGCCTGAAAAACGGGAAGGTAGTTGTCTGCGATCGCTATACCGACTCTACCATCGCTTATCAAAGCTACGGGCGAGGACTAGATTTAGAACTAGTCAAGGCTATTAACAATGCTGCCACTCAAGGGCTAAAACCCAATTTGACTATTCTGCTAAGTATATCGGTAGAGGAAGGGCTTGCACGCAAAAGAGACAACAAGCAAGACCGCTTTGAGCAAGAGGAATTAGCTTTCCACCACAAGGTAAGAGAGGGCTATCTCAAGCTGGCAGAGGAAGAACCACAGCGCTGGCTGGTTATAGACGCCACTCAATCCAAGAAGAGAATAACCGAAATAATTTGGCAGAGGGTAAGCCAATTGCTTCCAAAGTCACTGTAAAGGGGTAAGATTGGCAAATAATCTCCAGATACCATCTTTTGCTGAAGAAAAAAAGCTCGAGGCGCAGGGCTATCGGCATATTGCCGGTATTGACGAAGTCGGTCGTGGGGCGTTGGCTGGCCCCGTGGTAGCCGCCGCTGTTATTCTGCCCCACCATATAGACGCCCCCTGGCTAAACCAGGTGAAAGACAGCAAGCAGTTAAGCCCAGCCAGACGCGAATTTTTATTCCATTATATCCATGAAGCAGCCACCTCAATAGGTATTGGCATGGTTCGTCATGAGGAAGTAGACGCCCAGGGCATCATTAAGGCGACACGCCTGGCAATGAAGCTGGCTATAGACCAGCTTTCGCCACCACCTGAGTCTATTCTTATCGACTACCTCTCCCTTCCTGAGGTACCTCTACCCCAAAAAGGAATAACCAATGGTGACAGCCTGTGCTTTTCAATTGCCTGTGCCTCCATCATTGCCAAAGTAACTCGTGACTACATAATGGTAAAGTTTAACGAAATTTACCCTGGCTATGGGCTGGCTCAACATAAGGGTTACGGCACAAGGAAACACTTCGCTTGCTTACAAAGGCTAGGACCATGCCCCATCCACCGCCAGTCCTTCAATCCAGTCAAGTACATGATTCGGCAAGAAAGATGAAACGCAGAGATACCGGTATCCTAGGTGAAAAACTGGCTCAGAAGTTCCTCAAAAAGCGAGGTTACCGTATTATAGAGACTAATTACTGCTGTCCCGAAGGTGAGATTGACATCATAGCCAAGCACAAAGATTACCTCGTCTTTACTGAGGTTCGCACTAAGACAAGTCTAGTGTTTGGTAGTCCCGAAGAATCAATCACGCCGGCTAAGAAAGAAAGAATGAAAGCGGCTGCCACTTACTACCAACAAATACATAATGACTTGACCCAATTATGGCGCATTGATGTCGTTGCTATAGAGCTAAACCAAAAAGGTAAGCCGTCACGAATTGAGCTCATTGAAAATGCGGTAAGTGACGAGTAAGGACTTCCCAGCTTTACCCGTCAAGCCGGCTGTGCTAGAATTAGCCATTAGGAATTGCAAATATGGCTTCGGCAAAATCAGGCTCAAGGCAAACACTACGTATTATCGATGCTAACCTGAACCGCGCTGGTGAAGGTCTTCGCGTTCTTGAAGATGTAGCCCGCTTACTGCTTAACGATACCGCTTTAACCCAGCAACTAAAATCTATGCGGCATGAGATAGTGGAGGGTGATTTAGCATTCCACCAGCAACTTCTACAGGCTCGGAACTCAGAAGGTGATGTTGGCATCAATCTTGAAGTTCCGGAAGCGGAGAAACAGAGGGAACTGCCAGTAACAGTGGTGGCTAATTCCAGAAGGGTTCAGGAATCCTTGAGAACTCTAGAGGAGCTGGCCAAGATTCCAGATAGCAAATTAGACTCCGGGAAATTCAAGCAAGCTCGATTTAATGTCTACACAATTGAGCGAAATTTGTTATCCAAACTACTGCGCCAGGATAAAATAAGGCATTTGCCTGGACTCTATGTTATTATAGACCCACAAGCACTGAAAGGACGTAGTCCGATCGAAGTAGCTAATCAGGCAATCCGTGGTGGCTCTAGAACCATTCAACTACGGGATAAAATCCTGAGTAAAAAAGAACTCTTACCTATAGCTCAACAACTTAAAAATTTATGCGCTGAACACGAGGTGCTTTTTATAGTAAACGACCATCTTGATTTAGTCCTCGCCACAGACGCTGATGGATTACATTTGGGACAAGACGACTTGCCCATTAAAGTAGCTCGCAAACTGCTGCCAATAGGTAAAATCCTGGGCTGTTCAACAAGGACTGTAGACCAATCTACTACCGCTCAAGCCGATGGAGCTGATTACATTGCTGTCGGCTCAATCTATCCAACCCTATCCAAAGAAGATGCAACGGTAGTTGGCTTAGAAAGACTACACCAGATTAGACAGGCAGTACCCTTACCCCTGGTGGCTATTGGCGGCATTAATAAGGATAATGTAAATGAGGTTACTGCTGCCGGCGCTGACTCGGTAGCAGTGATTAGTGCCGTATTAGCAGCAGAGTCCCCTGAAGAAGCAGCTCGGCAAATAGTAACCACACTTGAAGCAAAAAAATGAGCAGATTAACAGATAATTTAGAGTCAATCGCTGAACAGATACGAAATGTGTTCTCGGCTAAGGACAAAGCCAGAGAAAAAGTACTGCCTCTATGCCGTGAAATAATCCGCCACTGTAGCCAGGCTATCCGTGCTGTCCACCGCCAGGAGTTTGACCAGGCTAAAGAATTACTTCAATCAGCCCGTAATCTCCTTGATGAGACTAAACAAACTTTCACTGCGTATAGTGCGCTGAGTAATACCGGTTTCATCAGAGACGCTCAGAAGGAATTTGCTGAGGGCAACATCACCCTCGCCCTGGTAACAGGAAAACAACCACCCACCCCTGACGAATTGGGCATTGACCCTGCAGCCTACTTAAATGGGTTGGGTGAAGCTGTCGGCGAGCTACGGCGCTATCTTCTGGATAGTATGCGAAGGGGTGACTTGTCACGCAGTGAGGAATTATTGTCAGCCATGGATGACATTTACAATATTTTAGTTACTATGGACTTCCCTGATGCTATAACTGGTGGGCTACGCCGCACTACCGATATGGTTCGTGGTGTTCTGGAAAGGACACGCAGTGACCTAACGCTAGTTTTAAGGCAAAAAGAATTAGAGGACAAGTTAAGGAAATTCAAAGGGAAAGGAAATAAGTAGTGGATCCAATCATAATCGCGGTAATAGCTAGTGTTCTGGGACTAATCTTAGCCGGGTTCATGGCTCTCTACGTATTGAGACAAGACCAAGGCTCGAAGAGAATAAGAGAGATATCAGCCGCAATCAAGGAAGGGGCTCTAGCCTTCCTTGGTCAGGAGTATCGCCTATTAGCTATATTCGTGGTAGTAGTTGGCATTATCCTAGGCGTGATACCCGCCCTTGGTTTGCGGGTAGCTCTGTCATTTGTTTTTGGGGCTATCTGCTCAGGTCTAGCCGGCTTTATTGGCATGAGTATCGCCATAAGGGCTAATGGTAGAACAGCGGCTGCAGTCCAAAAGAGCCTAAATCAGGGCTTAAGAGTCTCCTTCCGCAGTGGAGCCGTAATGGGGATGTGCGTGGTTGGCATCGGCATTCTTGGCCTGAGTATCCTTTATTTCGCCTTTCACAACCTGCCCGCCTCTGAATTTTTGAAAATTATCCCCGGCTTTGGTTTTGGCGCTTCCTCAGTAGCTATATTTGCCCGAGTTGGTGGTGGCATCTATACCAAGGCTGCTGACACTGGGGCTGACATAGTAGGCAAAGTTGAGAAGGGAATCCCTGAGGACGACCCACGGAATGCAGCCGTTATTGCCGACTTTGTTGGTGACAATGTTGGTGATGTTGCCGGTATGGGTGCTGACCTGTTTGAATCCTACGTTGATTCCATTATTGCCACTATGACTTTAGGAATGATAGCCGTTTTCTCCACTACTCTGGACAGATCCCTGGTTCCCAATGAGGCCACTGCCTGGTTCCTGCCAATGCTGGTAGCTGCCGGTGGCATTATAGCCTCAATTATTGGCATATTCCTGGTGAGGGTTGGGGAAAAACCTGAGATGGGAGCGCTACTTAATGCCCTCCGCCGGGGTACATTTTCAGCCTCAATCCTTACTGCTGTCTTCGCCTTCTTAGCTGTGTATTTCCTTAAAGCCAACATAGGTGTATTCTGGGCAATCCTGGCCGGTCTGATTGCCGGTGTCTTAATCGGGGAAAGTACTAATTACTTCACCTCGTATGCTTACAAGCCAACACTCCGCGTCTCAGAAGCATCACAAACCGGGGCTGGAACAATAATAACTAGCGGATTTGCCAATGGCCTGATGAGCACCCTACCTCCTATTATTCTGGTAGTAATCGCTATCCTTGTTGCCCACCGCTTCGCTGATATTTACGGGGTGGCTATCGCTGGAGTTGGCATGCTATCCACGCTGGGGATACAAGATGCTACCGATGCTTACGGCCCTGTGGCTGATAATGCCGGTGGAATCGTTGAAATGTCGGACCTGCCACCGGAGATTAGAAAGCGAACCGATGCCCTGGATTCGCTGGGTAATACTACAGCAGCAACCGGTAAAGGCTTTGCCATTGGGGCTGCCAGCCTCACCGCTCTGGCTTTGCTGCTATCCTACACCCAGGCAGTAGGAATTAACATGGCAGAGGCCAGCTTTCTTGACCCCCATTTTATCGCTGGTATTTTTCTAGGAGCTATGCTGCCAGCTGTTTTCTGTGCCATGACACTGAATGCTGTAAGCAAGACCAGCTTCTCCATAATTAATGAAGTCCGCCGGCAATTTCGTGAGATAAAAGGACTCATGGAGGGGAAAGCCAAGCCTGAGTATAGTAAGTGCGTGGCTATCTGCACCACGTCAGCTATAAAGCAAATGATTATTCCCGGTCTAATAACCATAATTTCACCGATTATTGTTGGTTTTATATTGGGACCAGTCGCCTTAGCTGGATTTTTAATAGGAGCTATTGCTTGTGGCTTTATCTTAGCGGTAACTTTTGCCAATGCTGGTGGTTCCTGGGATAACGCCAAGAAATGGATAGAGACTGGTGCTTTTGGCGGCAAGGGGTCAGATGCCCACAAGGCTGCTGTTATCGGTGATATGGTTGGTGACCCGATGAAGGACACTTCAGGGCCATCGCTAAATATTTTAATAAAGCTGATGTCAATAATAGCCCTGGTTCTAGCACCGGTTCTAGCTGAATTCGCTGGATTAATCTAGTGTCTGGATTAAGCACCTAGGAACGAATTACCCTGGCGCTCAGCGCCAATACTAGTATCCGGCCCATGCCCGGGGTAAACAACCGTACTATCCGGTAAAACCATAAGCTTGGTTTGGATACTATTCATTAACTGACTATAGCTGCCTCCAGGCAAATCAGTTCTGCCTATCCCATAATTGAACAAGGTATCACCACTGAATACTATCCCTTCCCCTAGCAGGCAAATACCTCCCGGCGTATGACCGGGCGTGTGAAGAACCAAAAAGCGCAAATCACCAATATTTATACTTTCTCCATCTTCAAGCAATCGGTCAGGAGAAGGAGGTGGTGGGCAGGAAAGACCAAACAGTATACCCAAAGACTGTTCTTGAAGAGATTGGGCATCATCGGTATGAATAGCCACATCAGCTCCAATTGCCTCTTTGGCTTCCTTTAAAGCACCAACGTGATCCATGTGCCCGTGGGTCAGCACGATAAATTTTATGTCAAGTCCCGTATCCTTAACACTGCTCAAAATCTGGTTAACCTCGGCACCAGGGTCAATTATCATACCTTCTTTGCCAGATTCAGAGCCAACAATATAACAGTTAGTAGCAAATGGCCCTACCATCAATTTCTTAATAATCACTTTATGCTATCGTTCTTTCCCCTTACTTGCTTAATTGACATAGATTTACAGTTTATCATCCCAAGCAAGTTAATAAAAGTATGGTTCTCCCAGAAACGATCAGGTTTAGCCTCTGAAACTTATGTTATAATCTCTAGATACTTTGAGGCAAAGTTATGACTAATCCCAAGAACAAAAGATTCTACGGTTGGATAGTAGTCGCCGGGTGCAGCCTACGTCATTTTGCTAACGCTGGAACTCTGCTTTACTCATTCGGGGTATTCTTACCTATTATTAGTAAGACCTTTGGCTGGAGCCGGGCCGTAGTAGCCGGGGCATTTTCTTTACGCAGCCTATTAGGAGGCTTACTTGGACCTATCGCTGGAGCTGCAATGTTTAAATTTGGGGCAAGAAAGGTTATGGTATACGCTGCCATTGTCGGTGCCCTTGGTTTAGTGGGAATGTCCATGATTAATGAGGTCTGGCACATTTATCTCTTTTATGGCATTCTGGTAGCATTAGGTGGCAGCTTCAGTGCGATACTAGGCATCACAACTGTAATTAATAACTGGTTTATAAAGAGAAGGTCCCTGGCTATAGGCCTTGCTTTGGCAGGAGGTGGTCTGGGAGGTTTCGTCTTTCCCCCGCTCATAACCTGGCTCGCATTAGATATAGGATGGCAACCCACTCTTTTGATTTTGGCAGCTACACTCACTGTAGTTGCTGCTGGTATTGGTGGGCTAATTATTAGAAATAGACCAGAGGATATGGGACAAGTACCCGATGGGATAGTAACTGAAGCTGACAAGGGAATAGAGCCGAGGATAACTCAATCACCAAGAGTGTACCAAACACCGATAGACTGGGAGGCAAAACTGGCTATGAAACAGCCAACTACCTGGCTAATAATCATCGCTACTATCGCTAGCGGGTTCACCTTTAGTACTTTACTAGCACACCAGGTAGCCTACCTAGAAGACATCGGTTTCTCTCCTCTGATAGCTGCCTCAGCTCTGGGTCTTATCCCAGGAGCGAGCATCATCGGCAGACTGGCTATCGGTGCCCTGGCAACCAGATTTGAATCAAGATATTTAGCTGCCTTCTGCCTCACCGTACAGGTAGTCGCAATGGTCATTCTCCTAAACGTCACGACCTTACCCCTAGTTTATTTATATTCTGCACTCCTCGGCATAGCCTCTGGTGGACTCTTAGTAATTCGTCCCAGCTTAATTGGGGGCTACTACGGACGTACCCACTATTCCCAGATCGCGGGATGGATGATGCCATTTAGCGCTGTCTTCAGTGCGCTCGGGCCAATAGTAGCCGGTGCTATCTACGACTCCAGTGGAACTTACTATCTAGCTTTCATTATAACACTGGTTTTAAGTGGGGTAGGGGCAGTGAGCTACTTTTTCGCTCGCCCACCGAAACCGCCAACTACTAGCTATCTCCCTTCTTAACTGTAATTCTCTAGCTTGAGGAATAACCAAACTGCTTCCCACCCGCTTTGCAATACTCGGTATTTTCAGGTACAATTCTTACTAAATATACATTGTGTCCACAGAATTTGAGGATTACCCAATAGCGCCGCCAAATAACGACTTCAAGGAGCCATAGTGATGACTGAACAGAAAAAAGTTAACATGGAAAAGATTGTCTCCCTCTGCCGGCGGCGTGGCTTTATTTTCCCCAGTAGTGAAATCTACGGTGGCTTATCCAGTTGCTGGGATTATGGACCTCTTGGAGTGGAATTAAAACGAAATATTAAACAAGCCTGGTGGCAAGCTATGGTTCAGGAACGCGACGATATGGTAGGTCTGGATACCAGTATCCTGATGCATCCCCAGACATGGGCAGCCAGTGGGCACCTCGAGGGATTCGTTGAGCCTTTAGTTGAGTGTAAAAACTGCCACTTGAGATGGCGAACTGATGATTTAAAAGATAAGAATTGTCCTTCTTGCGGTGGTGAACTAACCGAGCCCCGCCTATTCAATCTAATGTTTAAGACCTTCATGGGACCTATTGAAGAAGAAGCTAACGTAGTTTACCTGCGCCCAGAGACAGCGCAGGGTATATTCGTTAATTTTCAAAATGTGCTTAATACTACCAGAAAGAGGTTGCCTTTCGGTATCGCCCAGATAGGTAAAGCCTTCCGTAACGAGATTACCACCGGTAATTTTATCTTCCGCAGCCGGGAGTTTGAGCAAATGGAAATTGAGTTTTTTGTTAAGCCAGGAACCGACCAGAAATGGTTTAATTACTGGGTTGAGGAGCGGCTCAACTGGTATGTAAAACTAGGCATTAAACGAGAAAATCTTCAGCTACATAAACATAGTAAAGAGGCACTGGCTCACTATGCCCGAGAGTGCCATGACATTGACTACCTGTTTCCTATGGGCTGGGCTGAGCTAGAAGGCATTGCCAACCGTGGTGACTTCGACCTGGTTCAGCACGCCAAATATAGTGGCAAGAGTTTTGACTACTTTGATGAAGAGACCAAAGAGCACTTTATCCCTTATATCATCGAACCATCGGCAGGGGTAGACCGTTCCGCTCTGGCTTTTCTCTGTGATGCCTATGCCGAAGAAACAAGTGAAGAGGAAATGCGAGTGCTTCTCCACCTCCACCCCAGCCTTGCCCCCATCAAAGTAGCCGTATTACCCCTGAGTAGACGAGAGAAATTGGCGGCAGTGGCTAAGCAGATATATGCCAACCTGCGCCAGTGCTGGATGATAAGCTATGACGATGCCCAGAGCATCGGGCGCCGTTACCGGCGCCAGGATGAGATAGGCACTCCCTTCTGCGTTACTGTCGACTTTCAATCACTGGAAGATGAGCAAGTAACCATCCGAGAGCGCGATACCATGAATCAGATACGAGTCCCCATCAATGAACTGAAGAACACCTTACAAGCCAAGTTAGAAGGAGAAGACCTTTTTGTCCTACCCCCCGGCGGCCAGATATGGAAGGAGGGGGGAAATGGGTAAATGAGCGGCCAGCAAGAGTTGCTAAAACTGCTTGAGGTCACTTCCCAGCGCGTTCAGCACCATCACGATGCTCTGTGGGAAGAGGAAAAGCATTACTCTTGGTGGATTTATATTATCTTTGCCGGGCTTATTTACTTATATCTTAGATTACCTGCATTTACACTCTTAGAACCGTGCCAACGAGCGCTGCTAATGGGACTCGGGAGTGCATTTGGTGTCTTCATATCTATAATGGGATACCATGTTGTGCGCCGTGAAAGTGAGTTCTTTTACAAGGCACGTCATATGCGAAACCGTATACTTGCAGCTCTAGAGCTAGATCAATCCATTACACAGGATTTCGATCGTGTAAAAGACGAAGCGAATGAACCATTATTGAAACTCTTCTCTAAGGCATTCGAAACCCTCCTTCACGTCTCTGTTATAAGAAAACCTACAAAGCGGAATTCTAAGAATAGTTTCGGTATTCGTGATGGTTTCCAACTCACTTTTATTATAACAGCGTTTCTTTTCATAGGGTTTGGCACTTTCTCGGTGGTAACACTAGTTCAGAGTCCCTAGGAGACTCACTAACGAGTGTTTAAGAAGGACGAAGCCCCTCTTTTAATATCATTCCCCCTTCCCCTTATCAAGGGGAAGGGGGATAGGGTTATATAATAATGAAAATTCTTCACTTTGCCGACCTTCATCTTGGTGTTGAGACTTACGGGCGTATTGACCCGGCTACCGGGCTATCGTCACGCCTCCTTGACTTCCTATCTACCCTTGACCAAGTTGTAGATTTTACTCTGGAAAATAAGGTAGACCTTGTCCTCTTCTGCGGTGATGCCTATAAGAGTCGTGAGCCGAGCCAAACCCACCAACGGGAGTTTGCCAAACGCATTAACCGCCTATCCACCAACGGTATCACTGTCTTCCTCCTCATTGGCAACCACGACCTGCCCAACGCGATAGGTCGGGCTACAACCACTGAAATCTTTGATACGCTAGCGGTTAAAAATGTTTATGTCTCTAACCGCCCCGATATCTACCGTATTCCGACTAACAGTGGTGTTATTCAAATAGCCTCTCTGCCCTGGTTAAGGCGCAGTGCCCTGCTAAGTAAGGAAGAGACTAAGAACCTTAACTTTGAACAGATTAACCAAAAGTTACAGCAGGTATTAACCAACGTCATCACTGCCCATACTCTAAAACTTGACCCTGAGCTACCCTCTGTTTTAGCTGCCCACGTCTGGGTTACCGGAGCCCGGATAGGCTCAGAAAGCTTAATGACCATAGGGCAAGAGCATACATTGCTACTAAGCAATGTTGCCAACCCCGCCTTTGATTACATCGCATTAGGTCATATCCATAAACACCAAGTCATGTCCTCTAACCCCCCGGTAGTTTATGCTGGCAGTCTGGAGCGACTGGATTTTGGTGAGGAGGAAGATGATAAAGGATTCTATCTAATAGAGATACACCAAGACGAAAAAACAGGCAAAAGACAGGTCTCATTTGACTTCCATCCGGTAACCGGGCGTCGCTTTCTTACTATTAACATCGAAATTGAGCCACAAGACACCGACACCACATCAACCGTGCTCAAGGCTATAGCTGAACAGGAAGATAAGGTTAGGGATGCCATAGTCCGGTTGAACATCAGCCTGCCAGCGGAGATTGAAGGTCAGCTTAGGGATAATGACATCAGGAACGTCTTAAAAGAAGCTTATCACTTTACCATTGCCAAGGATATAAAGCGGGAGACCCGCCTTAGACTAGGTGAGTGGGCTGCCGAGGAGATAACCCCCTTTGACGCCCTGAAAAAATACCTTGAGTCAAAAAGCGTATCTCCAGCACGAACCAAAATTTTGCTGGAATACGGGGAGAGGCTGATACAGGACAGAGGGGAACATGCTTGAGCACAGTTTATAAAGCGTGGCGAAAGAATCTTTACGCTATATTCATTGCCGAGCTTATTGTGCTAATGGGCTTTAGCTTTGTCAACCCTTTCTTACCACTCTTTATTCAGGAGTTGGGTTCCTATACTAACCGAGAGGCTGCCTTTTGGGCAGGTATGTCAACAGCGGGTCATGGTCTTGCCATGTTCATCAGCGGTCCCTTTTGGGGCATTCTTGCCGACCGCTGGGGTAGAAAGCCTATGGTACTCAGAGCCCAATTCAGCAGCGCACTCATCTTAGCTAGCCTGGGATTAGTCCCCAATGTTTACTGGATTGTTGGCCTACGCACGGCCCAAGGCGTGCTTAGTGGCACTGTGACCGCTGCCTCAGCCATGGTGGCAGCTGGTACTCCCAGAGAGAAGATGCCCTTCGCTATGGGACTCCTCATGGTAGCTGTGTTCGGGGGAACAACTTTTGGCCCTCTGCTCGGAGGTTTTATGGCTGATACTGTTGGCTTTAAGGCTACCTTTTACATTACTGGCGCTCTCCTTTTCTGCGGTGGCCTCATTGTGCTTTTCTTTACCAAGGAGGAGTTTAAACGCCCTGCACGTGAGCAAGCTGCTTCACTCAAAAGCCTGTTGCGATTAGCTAAGTCTAGACAGATGTTCCCCCTACTAATGACCCTAAGCGTTTTACCGTTAGGCCCTCAAATGATACAACCCATCATTCCCGTCTTCATCAGAGAGATAGACCCCAAAGCTATGGCAGCAACTGCTTCTGGGATAGCCTTCTCTCTTATGGGAGTAATGGCTACTGCCTCTTCCTTCATTGCCGGACGCATGGGTGGGCGTATAACTCTTAAAAAGATGTTGGTCATATCCTGCATGGGGATCGGTTTGCTATATCTGCCTCCCATATGGGCCGGAACGGTAACCCAACTTCTCTTTTTCATAGCCTTGACTGGATTATTTAAAGGCGGGTTGATGACATCTTCAAATGCTCTTGTCGGCTTATCAGTATCACAAAGCCAGCAAGGTATTGCCTACGGTGCGGCACAGGGTGCCCATTCATTGGGCAATGGGCTGGGACCATTAATAGGAGGAGCCCTAGCCTCTCTCTTAGGTTTCAGGAGTGTGTTCGGCGTCGGAGCGGGGCTCTTCATGCTAATCGGTATGGCTGTTAACAAACTTCTGCCGGAGGTAAGCATGGAGAAGTCCTAATTCAACGAATAGAGTAGACAAAACGGTTTGCCATCATTTAATATTAACAGAACATAGCTGAATGCTATACTGTGCCACATAAATTAGAAGTAGGATAACCTAAGACAGGAATAAGGAGGATTTTATGTATATTCGCGAATATATGAAAAGCCCAGTCATCACGGCAACACCTGACACATTGCTGGACGAAGCACTCAGGACTATGCACGAACACAATATCCGCCGCATCCCAATAGTGGACAACGGAAAACTAGTGGGACTAGTTACCCGGCATGGGCTGAGGGAGGCAATGCCGCTAACAGCCATTCCACTGAGCATTTGGGGAACCCACTATCAGTTGTCAAAAATGAAAGTAAGGGATGTAATGATAACTGATGTGATTACCATTACTCCTAATGCTACGGTAGAGGAAGCATCTGCTTTAACTGAAAAGCATAAAATTGGGACTCTGCCAGTAGTTGATAATGAGGGTAACCTAGTGGGTATTATTACCAGTACTGATTTGCTTCACCTGCTAACCCAAATATTGGGCTTTGGGAAGAAAGGGGTACGCCTTCATATCTTAAGCTGTCCTACGCTTACCTGTCAGAGTCAAATAATGGAAATACTGGGCAAGCATAAGGCAAATGTTTTGTCGATTTTTTCAGTGCCACTAGCTAATGTTCAGCAAGAGGATTTCATTATTCACCTAGATGACGAAAAAGTCGAAGCCATAGTTAAGGATTTGAAAAAATTGGACCTTAAGGTAGAGGTACGAGAACGCTGAGACCTGCGCTCTAGTACAACGAGAAGCTTAGGAGTTAACCACATGACACCACGAAAATCATCCAAGAAGGAACCCCAAATTCTGGAAATGCCATCACAAAAGATGGCGTTAGTTTCTGCTAAAGGTGCTCCAGATAAGGTTTTCTCTGAGTTTATGCCTGCTCTCTACGGTACAGTCTATACCCTAAAGTTCGACCTTAAGAAAAAAGGGCTGCCTGCTTTCAAGGTAAGTGGACTACGCGCCCGCTATCCTGATGCCCATCTTGTCCCTAAAGACGAATGGACTCATATTATAGGCTTGCCTATCCCGGAGGATACCACCTCCCTATTCCAGAAAATCCCCGGCATCGAGGTCAAGATTGAAACCTGGGAATACGGCACCGTAGCCCAGATTCTTCACCTCGGACCCTATAATGAAGAGGGTCCCACTGTTGAACGTCTGCACCGATTCATTGAGGAGAGCGGTTACGAGATAGCCGGCACGCATGAAGAGGAATACCTCACCAGCCCTGATGCCAAAGTCATCAAGACCATCATCAGATATCAGGTGAGGAAGAAGTAGGGAACCACCACAATTAACTTAAACTCACTCATATCCACCAGACCCAGCCGTATAGAAAGAAGGGGTAGGGCTTACTAAAACCCCGCCCCTTCTTTTGTCTCTATTAGGAACAGTCATCCTTGCTGGGCAGGATTGACTACATTAGTGGGATTTCCCTTGAGAAAATTAGCCACATTATCTGCCGCCATCGCCATACCAGCCAGAGTGGCTTCTGGAATCATGGCAGCCGTATGCGGTGATAGCACTACATTTTCCATGCTCCGCAGTGGATGGTCGGGAGGTAAAGGCTCAGTAGTGAACACATCCAGACCGGCGCCAGCGATAGTGTCCTTCTGCAAAGCCTCAACCAGCGCCTCCTCATCCACTACTGAACCACGGGCAGTATTGATTAGCATCGCTGTCGGCCTCATCAGCGCCAGCTCACGCTTGCCAATAAGTTTATTGGTCTGCGGCACCCCCAGGACATGAATTGATACCACATCCGACTTGCTCATCAACTCTTCCAGGGAAACAAACTCTACGCCATATTCTACAGCTCGCCCCGTGGATGGGTGAAGCGTCCAGGCGATAACTTTCATACCGATGGCTTTCCCGAGCTGGATCATTCTCTGGCCTACATTCCCTGTGCCGACTACGCCCAGTGTCTTGCCACAAAGTTGTGAAGCGTATCCTCGTGCCCAATCACCAGAGCGTATGCTACGGTCATTTTGGACTATTTTATGAGCTACAGCCAACATCAAAGCTAATGACGTTTCGCTCACAGCTATGGAGGAATAACCAGGGGTATTGCTAATCGTTACACCCAACTCGGATGCTGCCTCCATATCTACATTGTCGTACCCAACCCCATATATGGCGATTAACTTCAACTTAGGGCAATTCTTCATTACATTACGACTGAAGACGCTGGTGGAACGGATGTTAAATACAACATCGGCATCAGCAATACGGGATAGTAATTCTTTATCACTAAATGCTCTGGAATCATAAATCCGCACCTCACCAAGCTGTCTCAGCCGATTCTCTAAAACTGTTCCCGTCAGTACGGGGGGCTCATCGTCAGGAACAACAATTATTGGCATAGAATAACCTCCTAAGTATTTCTCCAACTCACTATAAGACTATGGTTTATAAGCAATACATTCTATTTCAATGAGCATGTCTGGTCTCACCAAACCGGTTACCACTGTTGAGCGAGCAGGACGGTCTTTAGAAAAGTAACTGCGATAGACCTCATTCATCTGGGTGAAATCACTGGTATTAACTAAGAAGATAGTTGTTTTCACCACATCACTTAATGATGAACCGGCCGTTTCCAAAACTTGCTTTATATTCTCTAAGCACTGCTTTGTCTGTGCCTCTATTCCCTTGATTTCCTTGCCGTCTTTATCCACAAACCCACCCGCACCCGACAAAAAGATGTAGTCTCCAGCCCTTACTGCTGAAGAGAAAGGACGTTCGGCCGTATTAGGCATAATGATAATCTCTTTTGCCATAGTTAAACTCCTCTTTTTCGTTTATAATCTTTATTATTCACCCGGTAATTACGCTGTACAGGCGTTCGCCAACAATTCTAGCGGTTTCTTTATCCAGGCTAATTGGGTGAATAATTATTTTACCCTTGCGCACGTATCTCTCCCTAACATAGATACGCGGTTTGCCGTTCTTTAACCTCTGTGATATTTCAGTGGCGCTCTTTCCCACTATTTGTTCGTCTATTTTCACCTCGAGTATAGGATTGCCTCCCTTGTAGTCTTCGGCCATTCCCACCTCCACCCCAGCTATACTCTCAAGACGTGCCGCGATGCCTCCCAAGAGCTGTTTCAGGTGTTCTGCTTCTTGGGCAACCTTCTCCTCGGTAAGATTTTGTAGGGCGACAAGCAAGCCCACAATCTCTTCCTTAGTTACTTTTGCCCCCCGACCAATGCCATGCTCCGGACTGCCCCGCAGCTTCTCTTTAGGGATAAGTGATGCCGGCGGACTCCACTCTTCAAAGTCCCTCCCAGCTATCAACAGCATCTGTAGAGCCGCTGAGGCAATCAAATCCCGGCGACCGCACAAGATGCCACTACCCTGAGACCCCCGAATACCCTTCCCTCCGCTAAAACATACAAGGTCCGTTCCCATATCAACAAAACGGTGCAGGTTTTCCACAGGAGGCACTTGGTCGGCAGCATCAATTATTACCGGTATGTTGTATTTTTTGCCTATAGCAATGATTTCTTCCAGCGATGGGTGGCTATCTGACAGGTAAGCATAAGCGATGGCTACCGTATTTTCCGTAATCGCACCTTCTACATCCCATTTGGTAGTAATATAAATTTCATCGGGTGGAGTGGTACTACTCGGTATACCAACCCCAATTACCTTAGCCCCAGCCGCCCGAATGGCATGGTCATAGCCGCTAATCTGATGCCATGGCATAATAACCTCATTGGGCATACCTGCAGTATCGGGTAAACGGTTCATTTTAGCCACATCAAGGCCAGCAATGCAAGCCGCAGTACCCAAAGTAAGCGCTGCCGAAGCTCCAGCAGTGACAAGACCGGCTTCAGCATGAGTTATCTCTGCTATTACTTTACTAGCAGCGGCGTGAAGTTCATCCAGACGTACTGAATGTCTGGCAGCCTCATCCATCGCCTCCAATGCCTCTTTTTTCATTAGGGCACCGCCATAGGAAGTTATCGAGCCAGCCGCATTGATGATTGGTTCTACCCCAAAACGTTCGTAGATGCTCACTTTCAAGGTCTCCTCTCGGCTGATTAGATGGGCGGTCCCATTCGCTCTATAATCTGGTCTAGCATCTTTATCTCCATTTCATCAAGAGGAGTGCCAACCGGGTTTCGAGTACGAATACTCTTGAACACTCCATTCCGTCGGAGCACTTCCTTGGCTACCAGGATGGCATTAATCTGCTGACGGAAGGTAACCAGAGGTGACAAACGCTCAAGCTCTACCCAAGCTGCCTCAAAGTCGCCCTGTATGTAGCTATTGAAAATTTTAACGTATCTTGCCAGTCCCACAAAGCTTGGTATCGCTCCGACAACCCCTCTTTGAAGCTCATCTATCATATGCCTGCCATTAGATAACACTTGCATTTTATCAGTAAGGGACAAAATCTCCGTAATTTTCTGCCCCATATTCATGGGGCGCTCTTCTTTGATAAAGCAAACATGTTCAAGCTCCTCCGCCATACGTTTAAGTAAAGCCCCTGACACCAGTATGGTACTCTCCTGTACTACAATCGGGATATCCACAGCATCACTAAGAGCTTTAAAATGAGCATAAATCGCCTCCGGTGTAGGTGCGCCACTAATCAGGGGCATTACGAAAACACCAGCAGCGCCCTTCTCGTTAGCGTGACGCGCCAGTCTTACTGAATCTATTGTGCCCGCTGCCGAAACACCAACCACAACCGGTACCCGTCCACGAACCTCCTCCATCACCCATTCAGTTACTCGCTGGCGCTCTTCAACACTCAACTTAAAGCATTCGCTAGTCCCACCGTTGGGAGCCAAACCGTGTGCGCCCTGCTCAATACCATAGTTCACCTGATGGCGCATGTCTTCCTCATCTATCTCCATATTCTCATCAAACGGAGTGCTCAATATTGGGATAATACCTCTTATTTCCTGCATTTTTACTACCTCCTAATTTACTTAATTTACCTGCAGTTACTTATCGCTTCCTTCCCCAGTTTAAATCCGAGTTTGACTGCTTCCAGATTCAGAGCCTTACATCTTTCGGGAATATTCTCTTCTATTGCCACAATGAGAGCATTTTCAGTGACTATCTTGGTTATGCCTACTGCCATGCCTAGAATGATCATATTTGCCACCTGCTTATTGTTAAGCTCTTTGGTGGCTATATCGGTAGCTGGAATGCCTATCTGTTTTAAGCCGTTAATCTCCTTAATAGAAACCGTCTGCTCATCGTATATAACCATCCCGTTTTCGTCGACATTCCCAATATACTTATCATACACATTCTGCGACATAGCAACTAAAATATCAGCTTTAATTACACGGGGGAAGATTATTGGCTCATTTGATATTACCACTTCAACCTGGGTATCCCTTCCTCTAGCATATGCTCCATGGACACTTGGACCAGCAACCCATTTCTTATCTTTAACGCCAGCATAGCCAAGTGTTGTTCCTGCTAGAACAATACCCTGCTCCTCAAGACCACATAATATAATCTGCCTAACTTTTCCCACTGAAAAACTCTCCAGTTATTATCTTATCTTTTAGTTCTTCCTGTGATAAGCCTTCGGCGTCATCTTTCATAATGCACTTATCCTCAAAAAATTTCAATGTATCCTCAGGTGTATCTAGCCGATTTCGCTTTCCAAATTCTGCCGGACAAGGCGATATGACCTCAACAAAAGCAAAACCTTCAATCTGTAATGCTTTCTTGATACTGCTTACTAGTAAAGAGGTCTGAGTAACCGAATATCTCGCCACATAGGTGGCACCGGCCGCATCCACAAGTTTACAGAGGTCAAAAGGACGCTCAGTGTTTCCTTCCACCGTGGTCGCTGTGGAAATATCTATCGGTGTGGTGGAGGCTACCTGCCCGCCTGACTGTCCATAAATCATGTTATTGGCACATATTACGGCAAGGTCTATATTTCTGCGAGCGGCATGAATCAGATGGTTCCCCCCACTAGATGCCAAATCGCCATCGCCACTGATAACCAATACCTGTAGTTTCGGGTTAAACATCTTCGCCCCAGTAGCAAAGGCGAGCGCTCTGCCGTGTATGGTATGCAGGGTATCAGCATTATAGTGCGGACTCGGTATCCAGGCAGCACAGCCTATACCGGAAACGAATAATATGTCGTCAATATTTAATCCGAGTTCATCAATCGCGGTTAAGATTAGCTCTAACAAGATTCTATCGCCGCAGCCGGGACAAAACGGTATGGGAGGTACCCCTGTCCGTAAATACTTCCGTATATCTCTCGTCATTATAAAAGCCTCTCTAATTCCTTTATAATCACATTGGGGGGTATAATTTCCCCGTTCGTCTGGTTGTATGGTATTATGTCACATGAAGCATATTTCATCACTTCACCCGCAATCTGCCCTTTATTCATTTCGGGGACAAATATCTTCTTGGCTTTTGACCCGATATCCCGTACTATCCTATCCGCAAAAGGCCACAGAGTCTTAAGTCTGAGCATACCGACTTTCTTCCCTTTTTTTCGCATCTTTTCCACAGCAAATAGTGCACTTCTACCAGTGAAGCCATAACAAACCATTACTACTTCTGCATCCTCTAGGTAATAATCATCGTATTCAATGATTTCTTCTCTGTTGTTCATTATTTTGTTATGCAGCCTTAAAGTCAGCTTTTCTTGAACTCGTGAGTCATATATCTTTCTAACGCCGTAATCATCGTGCGTAGAACCTGTCACCAGCAGTTTCTCTCCTTCCCCAAAAGAGGGCATAGGAGGAACCCCGTCATCTTCTTCTGTACCAAAAGGAGCTGCTCCAGTTTTTTTAACCCGGTCAAATAGCTCCACCTTTTCCTTTACATCCACTCTCTCCCGTAAGTGCCCCACTGCCTCGTCACTAAGCATAATAACTGGGACTCTGTATCTCTCGGCAAGGTTAAAGGCATTAATAGTCTGGTCATACATCTCCTGTGCTGACCATGGCGAAAGGGCAATAATCTGATAGTCTCCATGTGAGCCCCATCTAGCTTGCATTATATCCCCGCTGGCTACTCGGCCAGCTTGTCCTGTACTGGGACCTGCCCTTTGGACGTCCACGATTACAATTGGTGTTTCAGTCATGGCAGCATACCCAATTGCCTCCTGCATCAGACTAAAACCGGGGCCTGATGTAGCCGTCATTGCCTTTGCCCCAGCCCATGATGCCCCAATAACTGAGGCGATAGATGCCAGCTCGTCCTCCATTTGCATGAAGACGCCTCCAACTTCCTTGAACCTTACTGCAATCCTATGCATGATCCCAGATGACGGGCCAATGGGATAACCACCAAAATAACGACATCCTGCCCTAACGGCGCCCTCGGTGCATGCATCATTCCCAGAAAGATAATAACTCACCATAAGAAGAATACCTCTGCCTTAAGACGAATCTGTAATATGTCTTGTATTGAAAAAGATAATATCAATTATACTCAGACTGAACCCTTCTCTTAATTCTCTGATTCTACCGTTTGGATGAGAGCCCTGATGTAGCCCAAGCAAAAAGCGTGTGAGCGATGGCCCCAGGGTGTATCCAGTTTCGAGTGCGGCACATGATCGGATGTCACCACCCCATTATAACCCACTTCCTTGTAAGTACGCATGGCCTTTAACATATCGATGTCACCCTCATCAGGAAATATAGCATCATCAAATTTTAAGAAATTACCACGGATGTTACGCAAGTGCACCCAGAATATTTTCTCACGCTCACTAAAGTAGCGGATAGTATCATACACTTGTTCCGGGCTGGTACACATTTCAGCCACGCAACCCTGGCAAAAGATAATGCCATGATAAGGACTAGGAGACAAGTCGGCAAAACGCTTCAACCCGTCTATACTATTGAGAACGAGCTCGATACCCCGATAGCCAACACCTGGTGGCAATGGTGGATCGTTCGGGTGACCAGCCATTTTGACGTTGTACTCCTCGGCAACTGGAATCACACGCTCTATGAAATATTCAATCCGTTCCCAAGCTTGCTCAGCACTGATTGGCCCATCTGGATGCGGTGGGTCATTCTTTATTTCATCGTAGTCAAAATGACTATACATAATTCCACCGCGGCCATAACGACTGTAGATGACACCAATATTACCAAAGGTTCGTCCTGAACTACGCACCCCGGGCAAGGGATTTAGATGGTATCCCAGCAATGGAATCCCTGCCTTCCCTGCCGCCTCAATGCATTTGCAAACTTGCTCAATGTCACGGTCACGCTCCGATGTCCCAAACAGGATACTCGGCCATTTCCGTATTGGCAGAGACATCATACCCAGCTTTAAGTCAAATGACTCAATATGCTCTCGGAATTTCATCAGAGAATCGGCATTCCAATAGCCTTCTTCTAAATCCAGCCCTTTTATGTCTAGCCTTAACTGAAGAGGAGATGCGTAGACATACTCTACACCCATTTGCTTGCAAAAAATCAGGTCTTCGTCTGACTGAATATCCTGTTCTCCAAGATGAATTCCTTTAATGGTAACTGCTCCCTGCATCTCAACCCTCCATAGAAAATCAAGTAGATTAGTTCTCCGATTCTACTGCATGGATGAGTGCTTTGATGTAGCCATAGCAATAAGCACGTGAGCGATGACCCCAAGGTGCGTCCAGATCTGATTTCGGTATATGGTCAGGTATCAGCACACCGTTATAACCCGCCTCCTTGTAAATTCGCATAGCCTTTAACATATCGATGTCACCCTCATCAGGAAATGTCTCCTCAAACTTTAAATAACCACCACGGATATTGCGAAAGTGTATCCAGAAGATTTTCTTACGCTCACCAAAGTAGCGGATAGTCTCATACACTTGTTCTAGGCTGGTGCTGAATTCAGCTACACAACCCTGGCAAAACAAAAGTCCATGATAAGGACTGGAAGACAGGTCAGCAAAACGCTTCAACCCGTCTATATTACTGAGAACAGGTGCAATACCCCGATAGGTCGTGCCCGGTGGTATTGGCACATCGTTCGGATGAGAAGCCATTCTGACCTTGTACTCCTCAGCAACCGGAATTACACGCTTTACCACGTACTCAATCCGTTCCCAAGCTTGCTCAGCGCTAATTGGACCTGCCGGATGCGGTGAACCTTCCTTCATTTTGCTATAGTCAAAAGCGGGGGATAAGATTCCCCCACGCCCATAGTGACTATACATAGTAACACTGCGACCGAAGGTCCGCCCCGGATTGCGTAACAGACCCACGTCAACGCCAAAGCCCCACCCCACTAACGAAACCTCCGCCTTCGCCGCTGCTTCAATACACTTACAAATCTGTTCAATAGCACGGTCACGCTCCGGCGTCCCGCGCATAATACTCGGCCATTTCTGTCTAGGTAATGGCATTAAACCCAATTTGAGACCGAATGACTCAATATGTTCCTTAAACTTTACCAGAGAATCAACGTCCCAGTAGTCTTCTCCCCTCAGGTCCAGACCTTTTACACCCGCTTCCAACTGGAGAGAAGCTACCTCGGGCTGCACATACTCTACACCCATCTGTCTACAAAAGGTCAGGTCCTCATCCGAATGAATGTATTGTTCTCCTAGATGTAATCCTTTGATGGTAGCCATATCTGGCATCTCAAACCTCCTTTTTAAAACTTGTTCACTCCTATTAAGTCGATTTTAGTAAATAGCTACCGACTTGCCCACTACCTCCCAGTCAATCTCAAAACCCAGCCCGGGTTTCTGCGGAACATGAATATAGCCTTCATTATCAAGCTCGGGGTATTCCTTGAGACCATATCTCCTCGGATCTGGCCAAAACATTTCGTAAAATTCACAGTTCTTCACCGCACCCTCAACCTGTAAGTTCGGAAAACCACCGAGGTGTATTTCACACTGCATACCGAAGGCATTACACATATCAGCAATTTTCTTGCAAGGGGTAATGCCACCGCTAACCACGGTGTCACAGCGCACTATATCAATTGCTCCGCGAAGCAGGTACTCAGGAATAGTGGTCATACTCCATTGAGCGTTCTCGGTAGCACAAATGGGAACATCAAGTTTTTCCCTGAGCATAATTAAGCCTTCAATATCAACATCTGGAATCGGTTCTTCAAACCAATAATAATTAAGTTTTTCTAGTTCTCTACCTATCCGCAATGCCTGTTCGCGGTTATACCGAGAATTAACATCAAGCATCAGCGTCATATCATCACCACCCGCCTGTCTGGCTGCCCGGCAAATTTCAATAACCTCCTCCACCGTTCCTTTGCAATGTATCTTATAAGCGGTAATGCCCTGTTGTTTACAAGAGATGACCTCATCGAAATATTCCTGAGGGGAAGACTTTCTGCCAACACTAGCATATACCCTTATTTTGTCACGATATCCACCCATAAGCTTATAAACTGGTTGCTTCAGAGCCTTACCAGCAATGTCCCACAATGCGACATCTACAGCCGATAAAGCTCCCAATGTAAGTGGTCCGCCACCCGAGCCATAATAAAGCAACTCCCACAATTTTTGCCAAATCCACTCTCTCTCAAACGGGTCTTTATCAATTATCACATGCCTAATTACGCTAGCGGCTTGTTCAGTTATATTTCTAGGCGAAAAAGAATCAGCAGAGTTAAAAGCGAAGCCCTCTATTCCATCATCGGTAATAATTCTCAGGATAGGAAAAGGTATTTTCCCAGCAGGAGGTGGAAGACCTCGCCCCACTAATACAGGAGCCTCTCTTAGATACATCTCACATCTGACTTCCTTAATTTTCATGACCACTCCTTTTTAAAGGTTGTTTAATACTAAGCCTGCTTTAGTAAACCTCTACCGGCTCGCCTAGCACCTCCCAGTCAATCTCAACACCCAGTCCAGGTTTTTGTGGGACGTGAAGATAACCTTCTTTGTCAAGGATAGGATATTCCTTGAGGCCATATCTCATTTCCGGCCACATCATTTCGTAAAATTCGCAGTTCTCCACCGCACACTCAACGTGGAGATTAGCAATACCGCTGTAGTGGATTTCACACTGCATACCAAAGGCATTACACATATCGGCAATCTTCTTACAGGGGGTAATGCCACCGCTAATCTCGGCATCACAGCGCACCATATCAACTGCCCCGCGAGTCAGGTATTCAGGAATACTGTACATGCTCATTTTAACCCTCTCGGTGGCAAGGATGGGAATATTAAGCTTTTCCCTGAGCATAATTAAGCCTTCAATATCATAGTCTGGAATAGGTTCCTCAAACCAGTAAAAGTTGAGTTCTTCTATTATTTTACCCACTTTGAGTGCTTGCTCACGACTATAAAAGCTACTACCGTCAAGCATTATTATCATGTCATCACCACCGGCTTGTCTGCTTGCCTGACAGGCTTCAATGACAATCTCCGGTTCGACATGTAGCTTATAAGCGGTAACTCCCCGTTTCTTCAAGGCAATGACCTCATCATAATAATGCTGAGGAGTGGGTAAACGCCAGGAACTGGCATATATCTTTATCTTGTCACGATAAGCACCCAGAAGCTTATAAACTGGTAACCCCAGTGCCTTGCCGGCAAGGTCCCACAGTGCGTTATCTAC